>OJRR01000270.1_pt1 | contig 18681 bp, 16 predicted proteins | sample 1599251 | NCBI WGS metagenome assembly OJRR01 (sample SAMN03922536, study PRJEB24848) | human gut metagenome | isolation source: stool sample | host: Homo sapiens | place: Germany | collected 2010-05
ACTTGTTGTAAATGTTGTATTTGTTGTTTTCCCCTATTCAGCAGGATTTGTCCCCCGCGAAGGTTCCATTCATGGAACCCTTGTTGTATTTTGTTGTTTCCCTTGCAGCAGGATTGCAACACGCGAAGCGTGCAAAGTTGTAAACTTGTTGTAAATGTTGTATTTGTTGTTTTCCCCTATTCAGCAGGATTTGTCCCCGCGAAGGTTCCATTCATGGAACCCGTGTTGTATATTGTTGTTTCCCCTGCAGCAGGATTGCAACACGCGAAGCGTGAAAAGTTGTAACTTGTTGTAAATGTTGTATTTGTTGTTTTCCCCTACTCAGCAGGGTTTGTCCCCGCGAAGGTTCCACTCATGGAACCCTTGTTGTATTTTCTTGTTTACCTTGCAGCAGGATTGCAACACGCAAAGCGTGAAAAGTTGTAACTTGTTGTAAATGTTGTATTTGTTGTTTTCCCCTACTCAGCAGGGTTTGTCCCCGCGAAGGTTCCACTCATGGAACCCTTGTTGTATTTTCTTGTTTACCTTGCAGCAGGATTGCAACACGCAAAGCGTGAAAAGTTGTAACTTGTTGTAAATGTTGTATTTGTTGTTTTCCCCTACTCAGCAGGGTTTGTCCCCGCGAAGGTTCCACTCATGGAACCCTTGTTGTATTTTCTTGTTTACCTTGCAGCAGGATTGCAACACGCAAAGCGTGAAAAGTTGTAACTTGTTGTAAATGTTGTATTTGTTGTTTTCCCCTACTCAGCAGGAATTTTTGCTTGAAAAGCGTTGTTTTCAATGATTTTTATATTACTCAACTCCGTGCGTCACTCCAAATATCGGATAACCAAAGGAAAAGGAAAAGGAAAGCGTCAGCCCCAGGACGTGAACTATCCCGGACTGACGCTATAGAAAAAATGCGGAAAACGAGGGCCGACTTACTTCCTCACCAGCTCGAGCACCTTGTCGACGGCTGCCGCGAGACCATCGCGGTCCTTGCCACCAGCCTGGGCGTAGTGGGGCTGACCGCCGCCACCGCCCTTGATGAGCTTGGCCGCCTCGCGGATGATCTTGCCCGCATTGAGCTCATGGCTGGCCACGAGATCGTCGGAGAACATCACGCTCAGCAGCGGCTTGTCCTCGTGGACGGAACCGACGACGCAGACCAGATTGTCGGGAATGGCCTGGCGCACCTTGAAGACCAGGTCCTTGGCGGCGGCGGGATCGAGGGGAACGACGGCCTTGACGACGCGCAGACCATCGACCTCCTCGGCCCTGCGGACCAGTTCCTGGGTCATGCGGTCCACGGCCTGGGCACGGAACTGCTCGATCTCTTTCTTCATGTGGTCGTGCTCGTCGATATACTTCGTGACGACGGCCTTGAGGTCCTTGGCGTTGTTGAAGAGCGACTTCAGGTCGCGGAGCGTGTCCTCGAGCAGATAGATGGCGTTCTCGCAGACCTCGCCCGTCATGGCCTCGATGCGGCGCACACCAGCAGCCACGCTGCTCTCGCCAACGATCTTGAAGAAGCCGATGCGGCCCGTGGCAGCCACGTGGATACCGCCGCAGAACTCGCAAGAGGGTCCGAAGCGGACCACACGCACGCGGTCGCCATACTTCTCGCCGAAGAGGGCAACGGCGCCCAGCTTCTTGGCTTCCTCCATCGGCATGTCGCGATGCTCGTCGAGCTGGAGGTCCTGGCGGATAAGGCTGTTGACCAGCTGCTCCACACGGCGCAGCTCCTCGTCAGTGACCTTCTGGAAGTGGGAGAAGTCGAAGCGCAGCGTGTCGGCGCTGACGTAAGATCCCTTCTGCTCCACATGGTCGCCAAGCACCTGCTTCAGCGCGTAGTCCAAGAGGTGGGTGGCGGTGTGGTTGCGGGCGGAAGCCTCGCGCAGCGGCACATCGACGCAGGCCGTAAACTCCTCCGTGGGGTCCTGCGGCATACGCTTGAGGATGTGGATGCTCTGGTTGTTCTCGCGCTTCGTGTCGCTCACGACCACGGTCTCGTCGCTGCTGACGAGCTTGCCCTGGTCGCCGACCTGGCCGCCCATCTCGCCATAGAACGGCGTATAGTCGAGCACGACCTCGAAGAAGGTGGACTTCTTCTGCTTCACCTCGCGATAACGCAGGATGTGGCAGGGATACTCCGTGTGGTCGTAGCCCACAAACTCCTGCTCGCCCTCGCGCAGCACGACCCAGTCGCCGTTCTCCACCTGGGCCGCATTGCGGGCGCGGGCCTTCTGCTTGGCCATCTCCTCGTCAAACTCCTGCTCGTTGACGGTATAGCCGTTTTCGCGGCAGATCAGCTCCGTCAGGTCGAGGGGGAAGCCATAGGTGTCGAAGAGGCGGAAAGCCTGGGCACCACGCAGTTCCTTCTCGCCGTGGGCCTTGAGCTCGTCCATCTCGCCGTTGAGGAGGTTGATGCCCTTGTCGAGGGTGCGGAGGAAACTGTCCTCCTCCTCCTTGATCACGCGGGCGATGAGCTCGCGCTGGGCTGGCAACTCGGGATAGGCAGCGCCCATCTCCTGGATCAGGACATTGACGAGGCGGAACATAAAGGCCTCTTTCTGACCGAGGAAGGTGTAGGCGTAGCGGACGGCACGGCGCAGGATGCGGCGGATGACGTAGCCAGCCTTGGCGTTGCCCGGCAACTGGCCGTCGGCGATGGAGAAAGCCACGGCGCGCAGATGGTCGGCCACCACACGCATGGCGATATCGACCTTCTCCTGGTCGGTCGCGCCCTCATCCTCGGTGCTGCTGGGCGTGGTGAATCCGTACTTCAGGCCCGAGAGGTTCTCGATCTCCTTGATGATGGGCTGGAAGATGTCGGTATCGTAGTTGGAGTGCTTGCCCTGGAGGATGCGGACGAGGCGCTCGAAGCCCATACCCGTATCAATCACGTTCATGCCGAGCTTCTCCAGCGACCCGTCGCTGCGGCGGTTGTACTGCATGAAAACGAGGTTCCAGATCTCGATGACCTGGGGATTGTCCTTGTTGACCAGTTCGCGGCCTGGCGTCAGCGCCTTCAGCTCGTCGGGGCGATTGTCGATATGGATCTCAGAGCAGGGACCGCAGGGGCCCGTGTCGCCCATCTCCCAGAAGTTGTCGTGCTTGTTGCCGTTGATGATATGGTCCTCGGGCACGTGCTTCCGCCAGAACTTGGCCGCCTCTTCGTCGCGAGAAAGGCCTTCCTTCTCGTCGCCCTCGAAGACCGTGACGTAGAGGTCCTCGGGGTTGAGGTGGAGAATACCAACGAGATACTCCCAGGCCGCGTCGATGGCGCCCTGCTTGAAGTAGTCGCCAAAAGACCAGTTGCCCAGCATCTCAAACATCGTGTGATGGTAGGTGTCGTGACCGACCACGTCCAGGTCGTTGTGCTTGCCACTCACGCGAAGACACTTCTGCGAGTCGGCGCGGCGGCGCGGCTCCGGATCCTTCGTGCCAAGTATGATGTCTTTCCACTGATTCATGCCCGCGTTGGTAAACATCAGCGTGGGGTCGTCCTTGATGACCATAGGGGCTGAGGGCACTATGGCGTGACCTTTCGACTCGAAATATTTCTTGAACGAGTCGCGGATTTCATTTGCTGTCATCATCGTCTTATGTTTTTAATTCCTAAAATTCATCCTAAACAGTTGCAAAGGTAATGACTTTTGAGTATTTTTGCAAATCCAAAGGAAACCGATTGAATTAAAGAAGGAAAAAACATGGAACAGATCAATGCAGAGCGCCCCAATAAGCTCTACTACTCCATCAAGGAGGTGGCTCAGATGATGAACGTCGCGGAGAGCCTGCTGCGCTATTGGGAAACGGTTTTCCCCAGTCTGAAACCGAAAACCAACCAAAACCGCGTCAGACAATACACGAAGAAGGACATAGAGCAGGTGCGCCTTATCTACAATTTAGTGAAGGTAAGGGGATTCAAGATCGCCGCAGCCAAGAAGATGCTCCAGCAGAACCGCGACGGATCGGAACGCACGCAGCAGGTGCTGGAAAGCCTCATCAACGTGCGCGACGAACTCAAGGACATCAAGAAGCATCTCGAATCGCTCACCTGATGGTTTCCATGCAAATCGCCCGCCTCGCCCGCTCTATGAAGGTGCTCCATGCTACGAAGGCACTCTATTCTACGAAAGCGCTCCGTTCTACGAAGGCGCTCCATGCTACGAAAGCGCTCCGTCCTATGAAGGCGCTCCGCCCGCTCCCTCGCCTCGCCCTCGTGGGCTTGCTCCTGCTGCCCGTGGGCCTGATTTTGTTGCCCATGGGAGTCGGGGGCGTTGTCCCACCACAGAGCCTGCCAGGCAAGATGGCGGCGCAGACTGGAGCAACCTTTCGCCCAGGCGACATCGTCGGCGAGGAGGTTGTAGCCCGAAGGGGTGTGGGCAGTTTTTTCTCGGTTTCCAAGATCAGCGACTCGGTGTTTGAAAGGATGCGGGGGCGGTCCTACAAGGAGGGTTGCCGTGTGGCGAGAGAGGACCTACGCTACCTGCTCTGTCTCCACAAAGACGCGCAGGGCAGGAGCATCGTCGGCGAGATGGTAGTCAATCGGGCCATTGCCAACGACGTCCTGGAGATCCTGCGCAAGCTCTACGACGCCCACTACCCCATCGAGCGGATGCGCCTCATCGACGACTACGGCGCAGACGACGAGCGATCGATGGCGGCCAACAACTCCTCGGCGTTCAACTACCGCATCACGACGGGCAGCACCAAACTCTCGGCCCACGCCCGAGGACTGGCCGTGGACATCAACCCGCTCTACAACCCGTGTCGGCGGACGGTAGGCGGCAAGGTAGTGGTGGAGCCGCGCCAAGGACGGAAATACCTGCAGCGCGAAGCCAAATTCCCCTACAAGATCGCCAAGGGAGACCTCTGCTATCGCCTCTTCACCGCCCGCGGATTTGTGTGGGGCGGCAACTGGCGGACCGTGAAGGACTACCAGCACTTCGAAATCAGGAAATAACGGTTCACATCCCCGCGAAGCGTTGTATTTTCTTGTAAATGCTGTATCTTGTTGTTTTCCTCCTCAGCAGGGAATTCGGTTCTACACATGTCCTCGCGAAGCTGTTGTATCTTGTTGTTTCCCTTGCAGAAGGCTTGTTTGACGCATAGCGTCTTTGTCCTCACGAAGCGTTGTATTTTGTTGTAAATGTTGTATTGGTTGTTTTCCCTACTCAGCAGGCATTCACCCCCGGATGAAGCAGAAAAAATCCGCAGCCTCATAGACAAAGACTGCGGATTTCTCATATTTTCTTGCTTTCTACCCTAAGAGGCAGTGATTTAGAACATTTTGAGGCGGTACATGAGGCCGAGCTCAATGCGGTTGGTATTGTAGTCCTGCAGCCCGCACTCCTTGCTATAATCAAACTTGCGACCCGTGTAGGCCAGGAAGACGCGGAAGTCCTCGCCCTTGACGGGGAAATACTCCACGCTGGCCAGGTAGCCATAGCTCTTGCGGAAGTCCTTCATGGCAGCGACATTGTCCACGCTGACCATCTCGTACATTCCCTTGACCATCAGGTTCCACTGCGGCACAAACTGCCAGTTGAGCTTCGTGACGAACGAATGGTAGTGGACGTCGCTGAAATAGCCTGGGCCTGCATCGGGATTGTCGGCATCCGCCAGCAGCGCTGCTCCCTCGCGGCTTGCAATGCGCAGACGGTCGAGGCCCTCGAAGGCGCCCATGTAGTCGAAATACCACTGCACGCGCGGCAGGTTGAGTTTCTGGCCGAGGAAGAGCATCCGGCTATACTTATGCTTGGCCTCGGTCTGAATACCCCAAGACCAGCGCGTCTGGAGCTTGTCGCCGAAGAAATTGCCGTTCCAGCCGAAGATATAGGTCAGCGGATGGTTGGAAGCCTCCAGGAGGCGCTTCGTTCCGTCGGCCTCCAAGGAGTAGGCTCCTTCGCCATACTCCTCAGCAAACTTGTTGCTATAGGCGTCGGTGATGCTGAGGGTGAGTTCCTGGCTGGCCACGGGACGATAGGAAACGTTCACACCCGCCTTGAAGATGTCGATATTGTTGCCCATGTCGCTAAACTGATAGATATACATGGGGTTCTCGTCATATTCGAATCCTCCCCAGTACTGACACACCTTACCCGCATGGACGCCCAGTTTCTCGTTAAACTGGTAGCCCACCCAGAGCACGTCCGTAGCAGCAGCGAAATTGTCTTCCGACTGCGCGTTGTTGCCACTGTTCAGACGATGGCGGAAGCGGTAGGAGATCTTGTCCGTCAGATGGCCCATAAACTCCAGGCGCGCCTGGCGGTTCTTGAAAGCCGAACCCCACTCCGTTCCGTTGTCCGTCTCCTGAAAACTGGCCGCGTAGTTGATGTAAACGTTGAAGGCGTCGTTTTTCTTCTCCAACTTCAAAACGCGCTCAGCCAGGCTGGTGCATCCCTCATGGTCGCCGCCCATACCTGTGTTGTTGCCCTGTGCGCTTGCTCCCAAGGTGAGGGTCAGCGCGGCGGCTGTTACAAAGATTTTCTTCATGTCGATATGATTGTATTGATATTATTCTATCTGTTTTCTCCCTTATTTTTTTGTTGTCCGTATGGTCGTTCTCTTGCCACATAGCACGCCAACTTTCCGTCCTGCTGACAGAGCCATTTTCCCGTTAGATCCGTTCTGCCGTTCGGTCGTTAGGGCCGTCCTGCTTAGAGCCGTTCTGCTTTAGACTTGTTCATCTTTAGTGCTGTTCTGCTGGCTGGTCCTCCTGCCATTAGAGAGGGCTCAGAGGAAAAGCGTGATGAGATAGCTCACGCCGATAGCCACAAACGTGGTGACGAAGCCTGGCAGTTGAAACGAATGGTTGATGACCCAGCGTCCCACGCGCGTGGTCCCCGTGCGGTCGAAGTTGATGGCAGCTACCTCCGTAGGATAGTTGGGGAGGAAGAAATAGCCATTGACGGCGGGAAACATGGCCACTAGAAGCAGCGGACTGATGCCCAGGGCAAGGCCCAAGGGATAGAGGGTGGTGACGGTGGCAGCCTGGGAGAAGAGCATGACGCTCATCACAAACAGGGCCACGGCAAACGTGAACGGCGCTTCGGCTACCATCCCGGACAAAGACTGGTTGATGGCCTCGGCGTTGCCCGTATAGAAAGTGCTGCCCATCCATGCGATTCCGAAAATGGCAATGACGGCATTGATGCCTGCGGCAAACACACTGCCCTTCGTCACGTCGCCCACCTTGACCTTGCCCACCAGCATGATGAGGATCACGTCGGCCATCATGATCATCTCGATGGTCTCGGACATCGTGACTCCCTCGGGGCGCAACTGCGGTTGGAAACCGAACAACACGACCAAGGCCACATCGAAGAGGAAAACCCAGACGGAGTATTTGGCCTCGGGGCGCGCCATCGTCTCGGCTTGTCGCAAGCTCTCCGTATCCTTCTCAGGACAGATCAACCCCTCTCTGACGCGGCGCTGATACTCCGGATCGTCCTCCAACGCCTTGCCGACACGGTTTTGGATGAAGGCGGCCACAAGGATGGCCACCAGCGAGGCGGGTACACAGACCATAAGGATCGTACCCAGCTCCACTCCCGCGCCGCCCAAGAGGTCCTGGGAGATGATAGCTGCCGTGGCTGCAGAGACAGGGGAACCCGTAATGCCCAGCGAGGCCGAAATGACAGCCAAACTCAAAGGACGCTCGGGCCGAATCTTATTGGCCTGGGCTATCTCGCTGATGATGGGCAGCAGCGAATAGCAAGTGTGGGCCGTACCCGCCACCAAGCAAAAAAGCCAGGTGCAGAGCGGACCATAATAGGTGATATGGTGAGGATGCTTGCGCAGGAAGATCGCCGCTTGTCCGACGAGATATTCCAGTCCGCCCGCAGCCTGTAGGGCCGCAGCGGCAGTCACTACGGCAAGGATGATCATCATCACATCAATAGGTGCGCTGCCCGGCTTCAGTCCGAAGCCATAGACCAGCACAAAGACGCCGAGCATACCGAAAATACCCAATCCGATTCCTCCCATCCGTGCGCCAATAAAAATCATCGCCAGCACGACTGCGAGCTCAAGAAGAAGTATCGTTGTCGCCATGAGATTCGTTTGGTTGTTGATAATTGATTGGTTCATTCCACCCGCTGCACTACCCTCGTCACAGGCTCCTTGTCCAGGGGGGATTCTCAATTCGCTCTCTTATTCGAATGCAAAGATAATGCAAATCGAAGACAATACAAAAAAAATGCAATTCTTTTTTATTGTTGACTCATCCAAAGAAGCTACCTTTGCCGGATAATGTATAATATAAATGTACCCAAGGCGAAGCGTTGTATTTTGTTGTTTCCATACAAGCGACCCTTGGTTTGCATGGGCCTCGAAGAGGCGATGTCCCCGCGAAGCGTTGTTACTTGTTGTAAAAGTTGTTCAAGTTGTTTTTCCAAATCAGCAAGTCGTATAGGAAACAACACAAACAAGCCTATCACTCCATTTTCCAGATGAAGCACAAAAAAGGCCGTGGCAACTTCTGAGCTTTTTCAGAAAACGCCACGACCCTACTATCAGAACAGTTTATTCTGGCCTAATTACGCTTTAGAAGAAATAGGCCACACCAATCTGCCAAGAGTTGTTCTTGCCCTTGGTAGCATACTTGCTTAAGTCAAGAACATTGCCGACAATGCTATTGGCGCGGATGTCACCCGTGCTGCCACAAGCGATGTTGTAGTTGGCCGTGACCTGCAGGTGGTTGAGCACCATGGCGCCAAGACCCACGTTGACGCTGAAGTTGGAAGTCTTCAACTTCCACTCGGCTGCATCATTCCAGAGGCTCTGCTCCTTGTCGCCCACGTTGAAGCCAAACTGCGGACCTGCGAAGAGGAAGATGCTGGCCGTAGAGCCCAGTCCAATGCCGTAGCGAAGGTTGATGGGGATGGCAATCTGGCGCTGCTTGAGCGTCTGCTCCGTATCGACAATACCCTGCACTCCATCCACGCTGACCTTGGCCTCGCGCTGGTCATAGAGGGCGGAAGCATCAATACCGAGACCGACTACGGGCAGGGTGAACTTCACGGTCGGACCGACGAAGAAGCCAACACGGTTGGAAGCGTCGAGAACCTCCTTGTCGAGCGACATGTTCGTCACGTTGACACCAGCTTTGACACCAAACTGCACCTGAGCACTCGCCGTGGTGGCACTCATCAGGCCAACGGCAACCAATAAAGTAGTAAAAAACTTTTTCATACGGTTTCTGTTTTAAATTGTTAGAAAAATTATAACCATCAGGTCCTTTGGCGTTTACACGCCAAAGGACCCACACACTCTCTCATCAATGGCGCTGGCGGCGCACAGAGACGCGTGCTGCACTGCCCGAGCCACTACCGCCCGAAGGTCTGCGGCTGCGCTTGACAGAAGGCTCCTTGTCGCCCGAACGGCGCGTGCGGGCACTACGCTTCGGCTTTCTGCCGACCTTCTCCTGAGCGGTCTGTACGCTATCCAGACTGTCGCGCTTCTCCTGGTTGCCGAAGATATTCTTCTCGAAGTCCTGGAGCTCCTTCTCGATCTTCTTTTGCTCCGCGCTCATGGCCGAATCGGTAGGACAATACTGCGCGAGCGTGCGTCCAAGCATGTTCGTCGTCTTGTAGATCTTGCCCTCATACATATTGCGCGTAAAATAGTCGTCAACACTCATGACCGCCGCATTGTTGAGATTGGAGGTCATCATCGTCTGCTTCGAGAGATAGGGAGCCAGGTCGTCGTATTTCACCCAGAACAAAGGATACTTCGTCTCGCCGTCGCCGAAATCGTCCTCGCGATAGAGTATCGGACAGAGGGCGATGACCTTGCGACGGAACGTGGACGTGCCTTGGTCGTAGTAGGCGCTCTCCTTGAGGTAGTAGCCCTTCACCTCGCCCGAGGGAATGTCGCTATTGTCGAGGTAAATGCCCTTGCCGCGTCGTTCGTAGTAGATCTTGTAGTTGTCGAGAAATTGGATCGGCTTGATACGGGCCGAGTCGGTGAAGAGCTCGTTGCCGTCCAGCCTATACTCGTAGCAGTAGATGTCGCGGTGGAGCATCAGTTTGAAGATGTAGGTGAAGAGGTTCATCTGGCTGCCAATGGGCTCCGTCGGATAATAGAGACCAGCATTGGCGTCGTCCGTCAACTTCACCTCGCGGTAAAGGTCGCGGCGCCACACGACGTCCTCGGGCATCTCCTGTACGGTGGGGAAGGAGATGAGGGCGCGCGTGGTGAGCGCGTTGGCTCCCGTCTGCGTCTGTTGTTTCTGCTGTTCGACTCTTCGCTTGGCGGGCTGGGCTACGACCGAGACCACCGAGAGAGTCATGCAAAGGATGAAGAATATCCGTTTCATCGTATATTTCCTATTCTAAGTATTGTCTATTCTGTTCGAGATGTAATATCATTCGCTACCTCACGATCACCTGCATGGCATTGCCTCCACCCAGGCTGCGAGTGGTACCATCAGGACCGTGGACTACCACGTTAGTGATGTAGAAGCGACGGTTGCGGCTCAAGTGGCGGAACTGCTCCTTCTGCTGGGCCGTAAAATGCGATCCGTTGGAGGACAAGGGAACGGCATTGCCCATGTTGTCGAAGAAGACGGTCTGGAAACTCGTCACCTGGAACGGGATGTCGAGCAGTCCGTCGTCGATGGCTGCATGAATGCCCGAGGCTGCCATCAGGTTGGCCTTGGAGAAACTGCCTCCCTTGAAGCGGTCAGCGCCCATGGCGATGTAGGGAGCAGGATCGGGCAGTTTGCGCACCCTAAACTTATACTCGCCAACCAGTCGGCCCTTGGCAGAGACGCGGAGCGTGACGGGATTGCCGGGCGTGGTGGGACGTGCGATGAAGTGGCCGCCACCACGGGCCGTCAGCGTACCACCCGTCATCGTCGCCTGCACGTCGCTCTGCGAGGTGTTGGGGATGGAGATGGTGATGGGGTTGTCGAAGCCCGCATAGAGCACGTTCATCAGGTCGGCAGCAATCGTCGCCATTCCGTCGAAGGGCGGTATCTGCTGCATTCCGTCGGGCGAAATGTAGTTTTCTGGCTTCGGACCGCCAATGACCATGTAGTCCTGCTTGAAGTCGCGACGCAGCACATTGCCCATCAAGTCGCGCACGAGCATGTAGCCCTGGATGGTGTGCTTGCCCGGCGCTCCTGCCTTGACCTGGATCGTGTTGCCCTTGATCTTCTGTCCGTTGACATAGACCTCCGGCGACTGGGTGGAGTCAACAGCAGCCAGCATCATACGGGCCGTGATGGTCTCGCCCGGATAGAGGCGCGTCTGGTCGGGGACGACGATGGCCTCGAGCTTGTTGACCCGAATGTCCTTGAGTCCCACGTTGGCCACGAGCGTGTGAAGCACCTCGCCTTCCGCGTAGCGTATGTCGCTCTGCAACTTGGAAAGCAGCGTGACGGCGGCCGCCGTAGGCATATCCTCAAACATATACTCCTCCCAGTTTTTGTTGAGCGCCGCCGAGGGCACGGTCGTGGAGAGGTTGCTGCTGATGATCTGCTTCTGCAATGGGTCGTCGATGAGACGGAGTATCCGCTCACGGTAGCTATTGATAGCGTCGAAGAGCTTGCGTCCCTGCCCCGAGCCCGGGCTCAGCATGACGACGCCTGCTGCTTCGAGGTTGTCTTTGTTCTTGATGTGAAGCGGATCGCCCTCCGGTCCGTCGGCCTCACGGACGATGAGCGTCTTCAGCTCTTGGGCGTAGTTGAAGAGCGAGTCGCTCATAGCCCTCACCGTGGTGGCACGCTGAAACCACACGCGCGCCTTGGCAGGATTCTTGCGCATGATCTGCTCCAGCTCGCGATAGATGGCCTCGTTCTCCTTCGTGGAGTTGCCCGTCGTCCGGTTCAAGCTCTCCTCCACAATGGAGAATCCGTTGAGCACCTCGGTGGAGATGTTCAGCGCGAGCATGGCCATGAGGACGACATACATGAGGTTGATCATCTTCTGGCGGGGCGATATCTTGATTTTCTTGATAGCCATATTTTGCGTTGTGATAATGCAGGGGGCGGAGCCGTAAGCCCTGGCTCTCCCCTACTGTATGCTGTAAACTACTCGGCAGCAGGAGCCGTGGGGGCTGCTGCGCCAGGGGCTGCGGCCCGCATGTTGACCGTCATGGCCTCTATCATACGGGCGTAGATAGCATTGAGGTCGGCAATCTGCTGTGCCATCTTGCGCGTCTGGTCGTTGATCTGGTCGATGGTGCCCACCTGCTGGCTCGCGCCCTTAAGCTGCATCTCGTAGATCTTGGCAATGCCCGTGAGCGTACGGTTGAGGTTCTCCATCTCCTCGCTGTCGCGGGCGAGACGCTGGCTCTGCTCGTTGACCTTGCCCAACATGTCGGTGAGGCTCTTCAGCGCATCGACATATTTCGTCTGTGCCTCGACCATCTCGGGAGCCTGCTGCTGTGCTCCCTCCACATCGCCGCGCTGATAGTTGAGCATAGCCATAGCCACCTGCTCTGCGGTGGGCATGGAAGCAGCTGCAGGCTGTGCGCCTGCGGCAGCATGGGCTGCATCGAAGGCCTCGTCAGCAGCAGTCTGCTGAGCGCCGTGGTGAACAGCGGGACCCGCTGAAGGAGCCGTTGAGCGAGCCGCCGTGCGACGGTGGCCCGAACGGCCATAGACCACACGGGGTTGGACCCCACCAGCGACGTTGGCCTCGTCGGCCTCATCGCTATGCTCATAGTCGCCAGACTCGTCAGCATAGTCACCAGCCTCATCGTCGGCAAAGACCTGTTCGCCCGCGAAGGTGACACGGGTGGGAAGTTCGCGACCATCATCGGTCTTGTCGAAAGGACGGTCGAAGGCCGAGAGGAAGAAGACGACAACCTCCGTACCCATACCGAAGAACAACCAGAAGTTGGCTCCCGGCAGGTGGGTGAGCTTGAAGAGTGCGCCAAGGATCACGATTGAGGCGCCCCAGCTATATCCGTAGTTGAGAAAGGTCTGTCCAGGGACGCTGTCCATCCACTTCTGCAGTCGGTAGATGACATTATATTTACTGTAGTTCGACATTATCTTTTCTTGCTTCGTTTTTGACTTTTCTTACTCATTCTCGCTGCCTCGCTCGCGCTGCTTGCCAACGATCGCACACAACGGAAGCCGATGTAGGAACGCGGCTGGTTCTGATACTCCCAGGTGCGCCAGGCTGCACGGATGTAGCTCTCAGGATCCTTCCACGAGCCGCCGCGCACGCTCTTCTTTTTCAGTCGGTAGGGATCTTCGAGCGCCGCCTTGTATTCGAGCTGCGGATTGAGGTCGTTCATTGCATCGACACCCGCCTCGGTATAGACCGTGCTGGTCCATTCTGCCACGTTGCCAGCCATATCAAAGAGTCCGTTGCTATTGGCCGAATAGATACCCACCTTGCTGGTGATGAGGTTGCCGTCCTTGGTGTAGTTACCACGGTCGGGCTTGAAGTTGGCATAGAAGCAGCCGTTGCCGCTCTTCACGTCTTGGTTGTTCCAAGGGAACTCATTCTGATCCTTGCCACGGGCTGCAAACTCCCACTCTGCTTCGGTCGGCAGGCGGTAGCGCTGCACATAGCGTGCCTCGCCGCCCAGTCCCTTGAGCAGATAGTCGGTGCGCCAGGCGCAGAAGGCGTTGGCCTGCTCCCACGACACGCCGACCACGGGGGAGTCGTTGAACGACGGATTGCTGAAGTAGGAACGCAGGTAGGTCTCATTGTCAGAGTTGCGGAAGTCGTTGACCCAGCACGTCGTGTCGGGATAGACGTTGACAATATAGGTATTGAGGAAATCCCACGGTCCGGAAAGCGGACGGTTGATGGTCTCGCTGTGGATCACGCCCTCGTCATCGACATAGGCCGTGTCCTTGCTGATCATCACCACCTCGTTGGGATCGACCGCAATGTCGGTGTTGAGGTTGCGCTCCTGCGGGTTGAGACGATTGCGGCGCAAGGCTGCTGCCGTGTAGTCGTAGATCTCGTAGCGGTAGTTGAGCTGGCGCGCGTCGAGCATCTTCTCTCCCGTGGCAGGATTGGTGACGTAGAGGCTCTCGAAGGCTCTCAGCTCGTCCTCCGTCGGCTTGCGAGGCAAACGCTTGTTCCAGTTGAGATGAGGAGTGACGGGGTCGCCGTTCTTATCCTCGGTGATCATGTAGCTCTCGTCGCCACCGTAGGACGGGTCTGCCAGTCGGGTACGGAGAATGGAGTCACGCACCCAGTGGACAAACTGCTTATACTGCGAGTTGGTCACCTCTGTCTCGTCCATCCAGAAGCCATCAACACTAATGTCCTTCACGGGCATTGACTTGCCCCACAGGCTGTCCTGTTTCTCAACGCCCATCCGCAGCGAACCGCGCTTCACGAGCGTCATACCGTAGGGCGTGGGCTCCTTGAAGCCACGTCCGCTCACGCCGACCACCTCGCCGCCTCTTCCTGACGACGATGCGCTCTTGCCACCGAAGCAGCCCGAGAGCAACATGGTGGCCATCATACTCGCGCAAATAGCCAATATGTACGTTCCTTTTCTCATATCTTACTGGTTTGGAGCACCCGCCCTACCCCGTCTGGGGAAAAAGGGCGGCGCTTCTTTCTATTTTTATTTATCCTTATTTATTTATCTTAATTTATCGATCAACTCTTCTTTTGTCTATCTACACTCACCCATATCCATCTACTCTCACTGCTATCTACTCTCGCCCACTCGCTACAATATCCGCGCACTCTTGTGGAGGTTGCGCCCCTTCTTCTGAAGGTTGATATCCATCTGATAGCTCACCACCAGTTCGTGGTAGCCGTTGCCCATACCGGCGCCACCGGTGAACATCTCGTAGCTATAGCCGACGTTGATGCCCTGAAAGCTTCCGCCGATATAGCCCGTGACGGAGTTGGTAGGACTGTAGCCGAGACCAGCGTACATACGCTTCTTCTCGTTCTGATAGACCACGCGGGCAGTGATGTCCGCACGATAGGCCGTGCCGTCGTAGCGAGCCAACATCGAGGTGGGAACGCTGATGTAGGGACTGCGCAACTTGATGTTGTAACCTCCCGTGAGGTAGAAGGTGGGATCGACCTTCATCTCATTGGTCTCGCCGAGCCCCACGGTCGGGCCGGTGAGGTGCTGTCCGCTCACGCCGACGTACCACTGGCGGTGGACGTAGTAGAGGCCGAAGCCCATGTCAAGGGCATTGCCGCTGAGCTGCGACTTGGAGAAAGCAGGATCGCTGCTGTCTTCCAGATCAATCTTCGTACCGTCAAACTTCTCCATGACGAGGCCGAGCTGCAGACCTGCCGAAACCATACCCCCGAAGAGGCTTTTACGAAAGGCATACTGGACGGAAAGACGCTGGTGGGTGAACGCGCCTATCTGGTCGTTGAGCATCGAGGCGCCCACGCCATGATACTGCCGCAGAAGGTAGAGGGGCAGGTCCGCGCTCACATAGAACGTCTTGGGACTGCCCTCGTAGCCCGTGAAGCCCATTGAGTAGGCGCCCACGGCATTGAGTTTGTTACCCTTTCCCGCTGCAGCCGGGTTATACGAAGTCTCCATCAGCCAGTAGTGGCTAAAGACTGGGTCGTATTGCGCATGTGCGCCGATGACGGCCAACAGCGTGAGGGATATGACAATAATGCGTTTAAACACATTCCAATAACGCACCACTTCCCCTTTTATTGCCATGAGGGTTGATATATTTTGAGAGACGGATCAAAAAAAGTCGGGATCCTGCCGCGGTTTTTATGTCCCTACGTCTTTGCCATCCCATCGTTTCGGACGGGACAAATCGTTTTCGAATGGTTCTAAAAAACCCATTCTATCCTTTCATAAAACAAAAAGTGTGAAAGTATGGTTAAATATTTTCTGCTCTCTACTTTTTTGCGTAACTTTGCGGTGCAAATCAGAAACAGGTTGCACAAAGGGATAAAACAAATAGCATAAAACTTTTAAAAGATAAAACAATGCAGTATTTAACAAATGACAAGCTCGTTATCGTCGGTGCAGGCGGTATGATTGGTTCTAACATGGTGCAGAGCGTTCTGATGCTCGGCCTCACTCCTAACATTTGCCTCTACGATATCTATGAGCCGGGCGTTCATGGCGTGTTCGACGAGATCCAGCAGTGTGCTTTCGAGGGTGCCAACATCACCTACACCGTTGATGCTAAGGAGGCCTTCACGGGTGCTAAGTACATCATCTCCTCTGGTGGTGCTCCCCGCAAGGACGGTATGACCCGCGAGGACCTGCTCAAGGGCAACTGCCAGATCGCTGCCGACTTCGGCGACAACATCAAGAAGTATTGCCCCGAGGTGGAGCACGTGGTCGTCATCTTCAACCCGGCCGACGTGACTGCCCTCACCGCTCTCATCCACTCTGGCTTGAAGCCCAACCAGCTGACTTCTCTCGCTGCTCTCGACTCTACGCGTCTGCAGCAGGCTCTCGCCCTCGAGTTTGGCGTGCAGCAGGACAAGGTCACGGGTGCTCACACCTATGGTGGCCACGGCGAGCAGATGGCTGTCTTCGCTTCCCAGGTGAAGATCGACGGCAAGCCCCTCTCAGAGATGGGTCTCTCTGAGGAGCGCTGGGAGGAGATCAAGCACCACACCATCCAGGGTGGTTCCAACATCATCAAGCTTCGTGGCCGCAGCTCTTTCCAGAGCCCTGCCTACAACGCAGTGAAGATGATCGAGGCTGCTATGGGCGGCAAGGAGTTTACGCTTCCCGCTGGCTGCTATGTCAACTGCGATAAGTGTGGCTTCAAGAACGTGATGATGGCTATGCCTTCTACCATCGACAAGACGGGTGTTCACTTCTGCGCTCCCACGGGTACAGAGGACGAGCTGGCTGCTCTCAACAAGTCTTACGAGCACCTCTGCAAGATGCGCGACGAGATCATCGCTCTTGGCATCATCCCCGAGGTCTCTGAGTGGACGAAGATGAACCCGAACCTCTAATCCGTTCGGGATTGTAAATAAGCTTTTTTGTTTACAACTTCATAGAATGAGGGGGTATCATCCAGCGAGGTTGATACCCCTTTTCATATTATACACCTTCCCCCACATTCCCCTCTCCACATTTTATCACCGACGCTACAACACTATTGTTTCGTCAGCAATATTTCATCACCAACGTTTCATCACCCTCAGACGTTATGGACAAAGCGACGCAGCGACACAACAACATGGCGGCCATTCGCTCCAGCGGAACAAAGCCCGAGCGCATCGTGCGCCAATACCTGTGGCGCAGAGGCTTTCGCTACCGGCTGAACAGTCCGCGCCTGCCTGGCCACCCCGACCTCGTGCTCCGCAAATACCGTACCTGCATCTTCGTCAACGGGTGCTTCTGGCATGGCCACGCCGACTGTGGAGGATTCCGCCTGCCCAAGACCAATGTGGCATTTTGGCAGCGAAAGATAGAACGAAACAAGGAGCGTGACCGCGAGGAGCAAAGAAAACTCGCACAGATGGGCTGGCATTGCATCACGGTGTGGGAATGCGAACTCAAAAATGCTCGGCGCCAGCAAACGCTGGAAGCATTGGCACACACGCTCAACCACATCTTCCTACAGGACCACAGCCGACCCAAAGGGCCGACCCACTACAGACTGAGGGAGGAGGAAGAAATGACGGGAATGGCAGCAGAGCCCGAGCAACGCGGTAGTGAACAGCCTAATAACGGTGGCAACAAATAGTCGGGTAATCGCGACAACGGTCGGCCCAACAATCGGGACAAGAGCCAGCCTGAAGACCGTCTTAGCCGATAGGAAACAAACTGCCAAGAACCTGCGCTATGGACTCAAGACCTTGCTGATCAGCCTCATGAAAGGAATCCAACTCGCTGCTATCGACATCGATGACGGCTACGACCACGCCATCTTTCATGACGGGCACGACGATCTCCGATTGCGACCGCGAGGAGCAGGCGATATGGCCTGGGAACGCATGCACGTCGGACACCATCAGCGTCCGCGCCTCGGCCCAGGAGGTGCCACAGACACCACGCCCGTGCTTGATGCTGAAACAGGCCAAAGATCCCTGAAACGGACCGAGCTGCAGTTCGCCGTGGCGCACCACATAGAATCCCACCCAAAAATAATAGTCGAAAGCCTCCTTGAGCAGCGCCGCCACATTGGCAAGCACGCCTACGGGGTTGTCCACTCCCTCCATCAATCCTTTCACCTGCAGCAGGATCTCAGCATACTTCTCTGCCACGCCAGAGGCAGACTGCGGTTCAAAAGTCTTCTGTTCTTTGTTTTCCATCATCTTACTTTTTGATTTAGGCTGCAAAGATAGGCAAATCCGCAGAAAATGACAAAGGAATGTACAACGAAGTGTAAATCCTCATAGGCTTTTGCTATAGTTATTCTATTATCTCTTTATCCAAAAACTAGGCATAATATGCCCACAAACAAGGCAAGGACGAGTGACAATGCACAGAAGCAGAGTGCCAGTAATGCCATTCCCATATTCTATTCTGATTTATTGTTTTGTTCTTTGTCAAACAAGTCATCATCCTCATGGAGCAGATATTCATATTCGGTATCAATAAGACTTTCACGGTCATACTCTTTTCATGGCCGAGTTGTTATGGTCGTTTCATTGCGCCCTGCTCTAAGGAAACGCTTCAATCACACGCTTCACCATGTACCCACCACATATCGTCCTCCCTTCCAGCATATATCGACCTCATATTGTTTCCGTATTGTTTCCGTATTGTTTCCGCTTCCGGAAGCGAGAACGATAGGAGAAC
>OJRR01000335.1_pt1 | contig 16323 bp, 20 predicted proteins | sample 1599251 | NCBI WGS metagenome assembly OJRR01 (sample SAMN03922536, study PRJEB24848) | human gut metagenome | isolation source: stool sample | host: Homo sapiens | place: Germany | collected 2010-05
TTTACTCAATTATATATCATCTCCAACAGTTTACACAATCAAGTACTTTATCACAGTAAAGCGCTAAAGTATTTCACTAATCTGCGCAAAACGTTGTTTTACTCAATTATATATCATCTCCAACAGTTTACACAATCAAGTACTTTATCACACTAAAGCGCTAAAGTATTTCACTAATTCAAGACTTTACTACACTAAAGCGCTAAAGTACTTACCTAATCAAATACTTCATCACAGTAAAGTACTAAAGCACATCATGTATACATAATACATCAGTAAAACCTATTGATAATTTTAAAACCTGTGCTATAATATAATTACAAAAGGAAAGGAGATCAAAAGATGACAAAGGAAACAGCAAAAGCAATTAAGCAACTTATACCAAATCAAGACAAAGCATTAATGATGTGTTCAAGCATCAACAATGCAATTGCATTATTAAAGCTTTACAAATTATCTAATCAAGAAATCAAAACAATCATAACCGCAATGGTAATTGGATAGGAGGAAATAACATGTTAGTAGTTAATAATAGAACTGGTCAGGTTGAAGAATTTAGCACTTTTGAACACTATATGGATGATGAACTTCGCGAACGTGTTGCATGGGAACTCGCACCTTGCAGTGATGAGGATTTCATGGACCGCTATGTATATCTTCACTATGAAACTTTTGCAGAAGAATTTGAGATTAATTAAGGAGGAAAGGAATGTACATAGACTTTAAAGAAGCTTTAGACATTGAACTGAAGGACTTACATTATTTAGAAAAAAGACATGATTTAGCTCCAAAACATTGGTATGAAATGTACGGATTTCTGATCATACCTATTGAATGTAAATATTATATTAAAACACAATTTAATAGAATTTTTGGGGATTTTCCTACAAAAGAAGAAGCAGAAGAATATATTTTACTTTATTTAAAAAATCACTATCTTTTCTTTGAAATTCCTGAAAATGAAAGAGAAAACTTTGAGTGTATTGCAAAGTCATGGGAAGACAGAATTTACGAAGATAAAGATGATTGGCGTTTGCATTTAACTATAAATGGGAATTATATTGAAAATCCTGAGGGTTACGTATATCATCGCCGATATTACAAAGTCAGTACAGCGATTGCAGATATTGCATATAGAAAGAGACATCGGAAGCCACCTCAAACAGAATATGAGAAAAAGGGAATTAATCCAGAAACAGGAAGATATATTTCCAGATATTTTGCAAAGAAAGCAAATAGTGAAGGAAAAAAGATTGTAAAAGTTGAAAATGAATATGTATTAATGGATGAATTAGAATATTATGAATATAAGAAAAAATAACCGTCAATATTTTTGGATAGGAATTGTAATGTTAGTATTTGAGTTTATTATAATTTTCTTTTAAAGTATTACAGGAAAGGATAAAAATAAAATGAAAAAACAATATTTTTGGATAGGCATTGTAATCATAGCCCTTGGAGTATTATATTTTGGATATAACTTATTTGTCTACTTACACACAATGAATATTTACAGTGAGGTGTTGCAGAATCTATGAGGAAAATTGAAGCATTATTTGAAATACGTGATAGAATATACAGAGATCAATCGTATAGTTTGTGGTATAATTTAGTTACTGATGATGTATGCTTAGATTTAAAGGATACAGAATGTGATCAAGTGAAATTAGGTTGGATAGATATTACCGATAAATTAGAGCGAATCGATATTTTAGATTTAAATCGTGTCATTAAAGAATTGAGAGATTCTTTATTGAATATATAATTTTTTCTTTTTTAAAATAGGAGGAAATAAAATGAACGAATTAAGTGTACAGAAAACAGTGCAGACATTACCTGAAGAATTGAAAATGAATGTTTTCAATGCTTTGAACAATCCTGATTACAAAATTTCAGACTGTTACGGTCAGCAGATTGAAGTGCAGGCTTGGTTAGTTTATCCAGTAGAAATGAAATCACAGCAGACAGGGGAAATTGAAGTATTGCCAAGAACAATTATCATTGACACAGCAGGTAAATCTTATTCTGCGTTATCCAGAGGGTTTGCGGGTGCTGTAAGAAATTATCAGTTGATCTTTGGCGAGGAAGTCATTTTGAACAAACCGATTACTATTGAAATTCGTCAGGAAGGAACAGGAATGAAAAAGTATGCCACATTTAATTTATTATAGGAGTTAAAATATGGCAAAGAAGCCGAAACTAACACAGGGTTACCGTAAGCGGCGTCAATTCGCCGCTTCTGCGGTAAGAAGTTATAACGCTGCGGTTACAAGGATTGAAAAACAGTTTGGCAAGAGCTATGCACCACCACGTCGTTCGGTGGATGAGCTAATGAAGAACTATCCAAACATGAAAGCATTACGTTCTGAAGTAAAGCAGATGAAGAAAATACCATCACCGAAGAATCTTGAAATTGTGAGAGTAAAAGACGTTTTAACATCTACTTATGCCATATCAGAAACGGCGAGATTAAATCAGAGAAGAAACGAAAAGAGAAGAAAAAGAGCAGAAAAATATGGTAGGTTTGTAGAAGGAAGATCTGGATGGACAGCATCACAAGAAAAAAGTTTGCAAGAACCTGTGCCCTTTGATGAAGCCCGTTTTAACGACCCAAATCAATGGTCAAGGTTTAAACGAAATCTAATGATTGACTTATCAAAAGAAAGAAATGTTGATTCTTATTATCAAAACTATTTAAACGGGATAGAAGATGAATTAGGTCCAGAAATACGAGGAGTAGTGGAGGAAGCGCTGGGAGATATTAGTCCTGAAGAATTTTACCAATTAGCGTTAACCGAAGATTATAGAGATGTGTTTACAATCGAATTTATAATTTACATGCCAATTTCCGCAGAGCAGAAAATTCAAGAATTATTATGGGGAATTGAGCAAGTAAAATCCTATGTCTAAGACGGAGATTTTTGCGGCAGATTTTGAAACAACAACGGATCCAGAAAAAACGGAAGTTTGGGCATGGGGGATTAGTAATTTAGATTGTATGTCACCCTTTGAATGCGGAACAAATATTCAATCTTTTATTGAATTTTGTTATAAACTAAAGAAACGAAGCAAAATCTATTTTCACAATCTCAAATTTGACGGAAGTTTTATTGTAAATTATTTACTACAAAACGGATGGACACATAAGCAAGAGAAGTTAGAAGAAGCATGTGAATTTCGTACATTAATTACAGATCGAAATCAATGGTATAGAATTGAATGTAATTTTTTCTATACGTCGCAGAAAAGAGTAACGAAAATTTTTAAAGTTACTTTCGTTGATTCATTGAAGTTGATTCCTATGCCGATTAGTAAAATGCCAAAGACATTTAACTTGGGAATTGAGAAGTTAGAAATTGATTACGATGAAGAACGAGAAATTGGAGGTTCGTTATCTCAGCAAGATTTTGAGTATTTAAAAAATGATGTCATTATTTTAAGGGACTCGTTAAATCAAATGTTTGAGAATAACATCAACCGACTAACCTTATCTTCGGCAGCGATGAATGACTTGAAAGAAACCATAGGAAAGCAAAAATTTGAACGAATTTTCCCAATATTGCAAAATGACGAACCGTATCTTACGAATTTAAACTTATCAAAGCAAGAAAATTTAGCATTATCGATTGATAAAGAATTACGACATGCCTATCGAGGAGGATGGACTTATTTAAAAAAGGGATATGAGGGGAAAGAATTTGAGAATGTAGTCGTATACGATGTAAATTCTCTTTACCCTTATGTCATGTCAGAAAATATATTTCCATTCGGAGCGCCGATCATCACCCATGATCTGGAAGAGATAACCGGATATAGTCTTTTTATTATTAATTTTGATTGTGAATTTTGGTTGAAAGATGGTAAATTGCCTACGATACAGATTAAAAATTCGCAGTTATTTAACGGAAGGGAGTATCTGGAAAATAGTAAAAGTGAAATTGTGAACTTAACCTTAACTTCGGTTGACTATGAAATGTTTTTAGAACATTATGAAGTAGCGTATTTTAGAGTGCATAAGGTTTACTATTTTCGTGGCACAGAAGATCTCTTCACTGAGTTCATCCAAAAATGGGCAGCAGTAAAAGAAAAGGCAGGAAGAGAAGGGAATAATGGATTACGTTTTATTTCAAAACAGATGCAAAATTCAACTTATGGAAAATTTGCGACGAATCCGTTAAAATCACAAAAAATTCCTTACTTAGAAAATAATATTTTACGATTTCAAACAATGTCACCAGAATTTCGTCCAGAATATTATTTACCTGTTGGGTTATTCGTGACTGCATATGCAAGAAAGCATATCATATCTTATGCACAGAAAAATTACGATAGCTTTATTTACTGCGACACAGATTCATTACATTTAAAAGAAAAATCAGACAATATCCCTTTGGACAATGAAAAATTAGGATATTTTAAAATTGAAAAAGAATTTGATCGAGCAAGATATATCAGAGCGAAACGATACATTGGAGAAAAAGATGGTGAGTTATTAATCACCTGTGCAGGTCTACCAGCAAAATGCTATGAACAAGTTACGTATGATAATTTTAAAACAGGTCAGATTTACACAGGAAAATTAATGCTTACGCAAACGGAAGGCGGGGCTGTATTAATTGAAACTACTTTTAATTTAAAATAGACTATACACACATTTTTTGATATAATAATTATGTACAGGTTAGCGGAAATAATGATGAAGGGAATCCACGGATTAAGCCCCGCCCGGACATCCATGGCTATGGGAATAGTGTTATTCTGCGCCTGTACATTTTTAAAAAGGGGCGAAAGAATGTATTATAGTTATGAAAATTGTTTAGAAAAGAAAGCATTATTTAATTTTATTACCGGAGAGCGAGGAAACGGAAAGACTTACGGTTTTAAAACGCAGATTGCTTGTAAAAATTATTTTGAAAAAGATGAAAATTTTGTTTATTTACGAAGATTTGAAACGGAATTAGTAAAGGCGGCAAAGTCTTTTTTTAAAGATATAGAGCATTTATATCCGGAGAAAGAATTCAAAGTAACGACGGGGAAAAGCGGAACTTTTTTCTATGAGCGTGGACGTGAAGTAGAAAAAGGTGGATGGAAGCTTATGGGCTATGGAGTGGATTTAAATACCGGAGGGAAAGATAAGTCCGTATCTTACGCTGGAGTTACTTCCATATGTTTTGATGAATTTCAGAGCAAGAAATACTTAAAAAATGAGATTCGGTTATTTTTAGACCTTTACGAAACGATATCTCGAATGAATGATGTTCCGGTATATTTTCTATCCAATAGTATTAATGTTTCCAATGTTTATTATGATTATTTTAACTTATCCCAGCCTTACGGGAAAAAGCGTTGGAAACTAACGGATAATGGATTAATTTACTTGGAACATACCTTATCGCAAGATTATCGGGATAAGAAAAAATCAACTCGGTTCGGGCAGTTGATCGAGGGATCTAAGTTCGGACAATATGCAATAGATAACGAATATGTTGAAGATACTAAGGACTTTATTAAAAAGAAAACCGGAGATGTCAAGAGCGTATGCAATCTTGTGTATCTGGATAATGAGTATGGGCTTTGGTTTGATCGCAGAAATGGTTACCTGTATATGGATTCTACTTTCGACAAGTCACGCGTAACCTATGCATTAACCAGAGAAGACCATACCGAAAATACCTATTTTGCAAATCGAGGAAGAAAAATTGCGTGGCTGAATCTGATGATTCAGGGATATGAGCAGGGATTTCTATATTTTGAAAACCAGCGCGTCAAGCGGATTGGTTTGGAGATTTTAAATATGATCCGTTAAAGGAGGGTTGAATGGAACAGATTATGTCTTATATTTCAACGGTAGGATTTCCGATCGTGATGTGTCTACTTTTTTATTATCAGATGACAAAGTCAGATGAGCACATGAATGAAATGTTAACACAGATTAAGGTGATGGTGGAAGAAATTAAAAAGGCGGTAAACAATGGCGGTACAGACGTATAGCATGAGAACCGACGCAAACACCAATGTATCGGAACATTTTAAGGTTCGCGAGTTTGCGTGTAATGATGGATCGGATACCGTGTTGATCGACGATGCTCTTGTCGAACGATTGGAGCGGATTCGCGGCGTTTTCGGGTCGGGGATCACAATAACGTCCGGGTACCGTACCCCATCGTATAATGCCGCAGTAGGCGGTGCGGCATCCAGTCAGCATACCAAGGGGACGGCCGCAGATATCCAGCTTAGAGGTGTACCTCCCTTGGCTGTAGCAAATTATGTAGAAGAAACCTTTTCGACCGGGGGAATCGGTGTTTACGGTACTTTTACCCATGTAGACACGCGAAGTTCCCGCGTGATCTGGAAAAACAATGGATCAAATACCGTGAGAAGTACGGGAGCTTCGGAAGGTTACTGGCGTGAATTTCAGAATGGAGCTGACCCCGGCGGTGGAGGAGAAGGGGGCGGCGGAGAGTCCGGAGCGATTGATGTTACGATCCGCAGATTTACGGTAGTCTTTAAGCGACCAAACGGAAAAACGTATACCGCAACCTACTTTCCTTCCTATTGCAATGGATGGTGGTATTTTAATGATAGTGAGTTCTATCGTTGTGATGATATCCTTGGAAATTATCAGCAGTATTTTAAAGCTGGCTATTGGGCGCATATTACGCACATTCAAAATATTTCAGCGTCGAATGTACATTTAACAGGAGGTTCGGATGGTTAGCACTTTTACGAATTTAGACTATCAAGTGGGTAAGTATTTTAAAGTAAGAGAATTTCAGTCAAAAGATGGATATCCTACCGTTTTAATCGACGATAATTTAGTCGATCTGTTGGATCAAATCCGAGAATATTTTGGAAAACCTGTGCTCATTACTTCGGGATATCGTACGAAGTCGCATAATGCGGCAGTTGGGGGCGTATCCAATTCACAGCATACGCTTGGAAAAGCCGCAGATATACAGGTATCCGGAGTTCCCCCAGCCGCAGTGCAGACCTATGTCTATGACCATAGTAAATATACGGTTGGAACGTATACGACGTTTACTCATGTAGATACTCGAATAACCGTAAAGTTATTCCGTGGAAATACGGAATTTGTTCGGGCCAATTATGAAAAATATAAAGCCGAAGAAATTAAGGAGGAAACAGAAATGGCAGAAAAAAGATACCAGAAATTAGAAGAAATTCCTGATTACGCAAAAGAAATTATTGAAGATTTGATCAAATCTGATATAATTAAAGGTACAGGAGAAGGTTTGAATTTGACAGAAGATATGCTCCGTGTGATTGTTATTTGCTATCGCATGGCTCTTACGAACGCAAATAACATTTATCAGCTTGCGAAAACTTTAGGAGGTGAAACGAAATGACGATATATGAAGCGTTAGACATTGTAAGTCAGGGATTTGCTGATTCTGATGAAGGTTTGACTGCGGTAAAAACAATTGCTGATTACAACAAAGAATTAGAAGGTAAAATTGTTACTTTGGATGAAGCGTTAGCTGCCGCTCATGCAGAAAAAGATGATGCCTTAAATTCTTATAATGATTTAAAAAGGCGCTATGTAGAACGTTTTATGAACGGAGATTCTACGGTGGACTCTGATACGACCGTATTAGATGAAGGAGAAACTGCGCATAGTGCAGAAGAACTTACTTATGATGATGTCTTTGTGACGGAAGAAGATTAAGAGGTGTGAAAAATGGCAACAAAACCAAAAAATGTGAAATTAGCAAAAAACGGTGTAGATATTTTAAATGCGATTCGTAATGACGCATCCCTTTCCTTTCAGGAAAGAGTTCCTGTAGCAACGCAGGAAGATATTAAGACTTACGGGTCTGCGGTTCTCAATTTTCCGGGGCTGGCAAATGAGTTTCTTGATGCTTTGGTAAATCGTATCGGTAAAGTCATTCTTACTTCAAGGCTTTACAAGAATCCGTTTGCCATGCTGAAAAAGGGTATGCTTGATTACGGAGAAACCATTGAAGAAGTATACACTTCTCTTGCTAAGGCAAAGATTTACGATCCTCAGACAGCGGAAACGGAGTTCATGAAGCGGGAAATTCCGGATGTAAAATCTATTTTCCATAAGCTGGACTATCAGAATTTCTTCAAAACGACAATTCAGAGAAGAGATCTGGAAAGAGCGTTCCTGTCGGAAGATGGCGTTTACAATCTGGTAAGTGATATTATTTCCAGCCTGTACTCCGGTATGGAATATGACGAGTTTATTACGATGAAGCAGTTGATTGTAGAATATGCAAAGAAAGGCTTATTCTATGAGGTAGAAATTCCGACAGTTACTGCAGAAAACATGAAGTCGATCATTTCTACGGTAAAGGGTTACAGCAATAAGCTGACCTTTATGTCCACGCAGTACAACGCTATGGGAGTTCCGACCTATACGGACCGCAGTTCACAGATTATCTTCATCGACGCAGAATTTGATGCAATGATGGATGTGGAAGTACTGGCTTCCGCATTTAACATGGATAAAGCAGAGTTCATGGGAAGAAGAATCTTAATTGATAACTTCGGTGAGCTTACCGGCGCAAAACTGCTTCTGTGTGACGAAAGCTTTTTCCAGATTTACGATGTGCTTCTCCAGTTTGAAGATGTTCGCAATCCGGAAGGACTGTATTGGAACTACTTCCTTCATAAGTGGACAGTATTTTCTGTTTCTCGTTTTGCAAATGCGATTCTGTTTACTGTTCCAGATAATGAGATTACAGGAATTACACTGAATCCATCTGACAGTGTCATTCAGAGAGCTCAGTTGTCAAAAGATGTGACCATCAATGCGACGATCAAGTCCACGGGCACGGTAGATGATACCCTTGAGTGGGAAATGACCGGAAATGAATCTACCGAAACAACCATGACGGTTGTAAATAATACTCAGGTTCGAGTACATGTTTCTGCAAATGAAAAGATTCCAAACACGTTTAAAATTATTGCAAAATCGAAGTATTTTCCAGTTAGCCAGACGGCTACCATTTCGACGATGGAAAATGCTTAACTCTACTCCTTTCCTTTTACTATATGATAGCCTACCATTCTTTGGTAGGCTATCGCTGAATTGGAGGTAAAAAATGATTCGTCCTTTAATTGGCCCATCGACAACAGTTCGCGTGTGTCAATCAATCCCGTTAGATAACACCTATACGGATACCATTCTGTTTACGTCAAAATCAGCGCAGGAAAGCTATTTTGCATCGAAAACGAAAAAGACGTATAGCGGTTTAACCTATCAGCGTCTGGCATCGAATAGTACTACATGGGCAATCTTTCTGGAAGACGTAGCAGATTATTTCTATGATTGTAACTATCTATGTTTTCAGAATGGAGGGTTTGGTAATAAGTGGCTTTATGCCTTTATTTCCGATATTTTGTATATCAACGAAAATTGCACGGCAATTACTTTTGAAATTGATGTCATGCAAACATGGCTTTTCGATTTTGAAATTAAAAAATCCTTTATCGAGCGGATGCACGTTGCGGATGATACTATCTCACGAAATGTGGTGGAAGAAGATTTGAACTTCATGCAACGGTATGAGTATTATAAGGTGGAAAATTCCGGATTATTTGAACCTGTCACTCGCGCTACACCGGGTGAATTTGATAATAATTTAGATTACAGATCATTAATTTTGGTTACCACCTCAGAAGATATTGATGATGAAGATGAAGTAAAAGAGGGTCAATTAATCCAAAACACCTATCAAGGATTAAAATATATTGGCTTCGATTTGGAACAAGATGGAGTTAAAAATTGCAACGCTTGGTTAAAGCGAATGAATGAAGGTGGAAAAGCTGGGGCGATTAGCAGTATTAGCATGGTGCCTTGGAAAGGCGTTTCTGTTACTCCGGCAGATCATGGGAAATATGAGGTAACTGCTATTTCCGGTACCGCGGTTGTTGATGAAAAAGAATACGACATCAATTATTCAACCCTTGATGATGATTACATTCCGAAAAATAATAAGCTGTTCTGCTGGCCATATCACTTCTTCAGCATTACGACTCTCGACGGTCAAAGTTATGACTACAAGTATGAGGATATTATAGAAAGCGATCCAGTTCCCGGCACAACTACGATGAAATTTAAATTTAAATTTGCTTTCGGTACAGATCCTACCTATTTCATGTATCCATCGTACTATATGAAGTGCAATAATAACTACGATTACGGTATCAAACTTTCTGGTTTTCCAAAATGTAACTGGAACTTTGGGGTGTGGGAGAACTACTATGCACAGCAAGATACCAATATTACCTTGGGTATGATAGCTTCGGCATTAGGTTCGGCAAACCAAGCAGCAAGCGGTGTGATGAACTCTTCGGGAGGTTCCAAGGGTTCCTTAGCTGCAAGCGCGGGAATGTCTATTGCTCAGGCGGGTTTAGGTACATTGCAGGCCGGCCTTTCTACTTTCGGAGGGTTATCTGTAGTCAAAAGTCAGCCAGATCAAAGCAAAGGTGCAAATAATGTCGGCGGTGTGAATTACAACATGGAAACAATGGATTTTTGGATTATTCATAAAAGACTGCATTGGGGTTATGTTGTAAAAATTGATGATTACTTCACCAAGTTTGGATACCGTGTCAATAGTACCGGCGTCCCAAACTTGCACACTCGAAAATATTGGAATTACCTGAAGTTAGATCAACCATCGGTGACCGGAAACATGCCTGTAGGAGATATGCGAATGATCAAGCAGATTTTATCCAACGGGATCACGTTCTGGCATACCACAGATGTTGGAAATTATGATCTAAATAATAATGAAGGAGTGTTAGGACATTGAAAAACCGAGGATTGCCTTTAGAATGGTCGGATAAAACCATTCTGCGAATGAAAAACGCGATATTTCACGATTATTACAATCGGATTCGAAATATTGCATTATCTCGCTATGAGTGGAGAGATCTTCCAGAAGATATGAATGAAAGATATATCGAATGGTTGCTATTTTACAACGGAAAATGTGTCTTCTTTTACGATGAAATTCTGGAAAAATATCTCTCGCTTCAATGTACGACTACCGGTGAGATGGATTTTTATAATCTGCCGAAAAAAGTCACAGCGTATAGTACAAATGTAAATTATACCTACAAAGAATTGGATATGAAAAACTGTGCTCTGTGTTTCAATAATTTAAGCTGGTTACCCGATGAACCGACCGCTTATCTCTTCGCACAGAAATTGACCAGTATTGAAATGAATATTCTTTCCAATGTGGAATTGCAAAAGTTCGCGCTGATTGTCAAAACACCAGAGAAAAAGAAACTGACCTATAAGAACCTAATGCAGAAGTTCTTTGGCTATCAACCGTTTATTATGACTTCGGAAGGAACACCGATTGATAACATTGAAATTTTGAATCAAAATATCCCGTATATTGCGGATAAGTTACAGATTCAAAAGATTAATACGTGGAAAGAAATGTTATCTGCCTTTGGTATCGTTACCCCAGCATCGGAAAAGACCGAGCGTCTCGTATCAAATGAAGTAACCGCTGGGTTAGGTTATTCCGAAATGGCGCAGAATGTAGGTCTTGTTTCTCGTCGGCAAGCAGTAGAACATTTCAATGAACTTTTTGGCACGAATGTATCGGTAGACTTTCGTTCCAATCTTTACGCAGATATTCTGGGAGAAAATACGCAAGGTTATACCTATAATACTTACCAGGATAACACAGAAGACGATACCTTCTCTACGCAAAGAACTGCGCGTCAGTCCAAGGGGGTGAGCAGTAGTGAGTAGCACAACAACTATGGTGCGCTGGTATTGCGAATATTTGTATAACCAAGTAATCAACGACAATACCAAGCCCCCAAATAATTGGGTCACGGATGTAAATACCATCATCCCCGCCGTATGGGAAAAGATCTTCTATGATTTTCCCATCTGGGAAGAATCCTATCGTCCTACCCTCTGCCAAAAGATTTTACGGCATTATTACTTCCGGGAAATTGGCGAGGAAACGGTAGAGTTTTGGAAACTACGTCTACAGCAAACCCTCGGCGAGATCATGCCGTACTATATTCAACTGTGGGAAACAACACAAGTAGAATATGAAAAACTCTGGACAAGAAACTACATTGAAAAATATCTCGGAAATGAAAATCGTACCGAAGATAAAACATCAAACGAAACAAGCGACTATCATGACACTGCGACAACTTCTGATACAGCAAATACGTTAACTGATTTTACCGATGATGCTACAACGAATATCAAACAGACGGGAAAAACACATGACGAAGGTACCAGAACTTATTCCGAAACGGTAAAAGATGTGGCATCCAACACCCCGATGAATCAGTTAACGTGGAACGATCTGGAGAATAATCTATATGCCACCTCAACAGATTTTCGTTCCACCTCGGGAAATGAGAACACAACGAATGACGGTACCTCAGAGAATACAACGGATCAAACCTATAACGATACTTCAAACACAAAAGTTGATTCTACTTATGATCGTCATTTTACCGATGAAAATAGCCGTGATACGGACTATACTCATAACGTCAAGGGTAAAACGAATACCGATTATATTCGTGAAATCACCGGTTGGGACGGTGTAAACCCGAACGATCTTATTTTAAAGTGGAGAGAAACCCTTTTAAATATTGATGTGATGATTATTGAGGAGCTGGAAGATTGCTTCCTCGGCGTATATTATTAGGAGGTAACTATGAGATATTTAAACCCACTTCGCTATATCCACTATCACACACAGTTAGCTATTCCGACCATCTATGATGATTCTCTCTCGTTCTACGAGATTATGAACAAGACGAATCTGCACTTCAATGAAGTGATCAATGACATGAATGAAAACTATGAAATCATTGATAAGGCATTTCAAGAGGTTCTTGAACAGACCAACAAATGGATGGAAGAAGCGAAAGCGCAAGCAGATCGGGCAGAACAGGAAGCGAATAAATCGCAAGCGTCCGCAGAAGCTTCCCAGCAGGCAGCGGAAGATGCCAGAAATCAGGCAGATCGAGCAAAAAGTGAAGCCGACGCCGCCGCCGCTTCTGCTGTAGAAGCTCAGAATCAGGCAGACAGAGCATCCTCGGAAGCGGATCGTGCCCACACAGAAGCAGAAAACGCAAAAGCTCAGGCTCAAGCCGCGGCAAACTCCGCACAGGAATCCGCAACGTCCGCGGCCGCATCCGCCGGTAGCGCATCGGAAAGTGCGCAAAGCGCTGAAGCTTCGAAAAATAGTGCAGATGCTTCAGCGAACTCTGCTTCACAGGCGGCTCAGTCTGCTACCGCTTCCCAGAACAGTGCGGAAGCTTCAGCGAACTCTGCTTCTCAGGCGGCTCAGTCTGCTACCGATGCGGCAAACTCCGCAAAAGAAGCTGCAGATACTCTGGATGAAGCAAAGGAAACCTTTGTGAAAAAAGCTGGGGATACTATGTCGGGTAAACTTACCATCTCTTATGGAGGTCTTTCTGTTGATGGATCCGCTGACATATCAGGAGATCTTAACACGGGTCGTTTACAGGTTGGTAAACCCGACGATCATAGGGATACCCATTTATACGGAAATCTTTATCTCAATGATATGTTAAACATGAGTATTGGTAGCAATGTTGCCCTTAAATTTGCTAACCTTCAAGATGGATTGAAACTTTACGCTCCTTTATCGTTTGAGCCTTCTCCATTGAGAATTTCAAATGTGGGAAATCCTCAGAATGATTTTGATGCTGTAAATAAGATAACATTGGATAGTAAAGTAACTGGTATTAATGCTGAACTCACTGACGTAAATAATCAAATTGCGGCTCTTACGACAAGAATGGGTACTGCAGAGAAGAATATTACGAAAAATACATCTGATATCGCTTCGCTTACTAATCGTGTGACTACGAATGAGACGAGTATCAATAACATTAATACTGAGATCACTAATATTAAACAGGACATTACCACGGTAGAAGGTGACTATGTTAAGAAAGCTGGCGATACCATGACCGGCAATCTCACTATGGGACTGAATCAAATCGTGATGGATACCGGCCATATTGTGGGTGGAAATAATACGCTTCTCTTCGAAGGTTATCCGTTAATTGATGTTGACGGCGCAAAGATTTCTATGGTTGCTAATCCTGCGGAAGCGATGGATGCCGCAAACAAGGAATACGTTGATAATGCTGTTGCTGGGGTAAAACCTACTGGAGATTATCTGCCACTGACTGGTGGTACGATGAGCGGCGATATCAATATGGGAGTAAATAATTCCGTTCGTTTCGGTGCGGCGAATTATGCTCTCTATCAGAATGAAGATACTGGACATTTGGTTCTTACGGGTAACTCCAATACTGACATTGTAGAAATGAACAATATTGGCACGGTTCAGTTTGGAAATGAAACAACAATCCAAAATATAAAAACTCCTACGAAAAACGGAGATGCCGCGCCGAAATCATATGTTGATGGTCAGATTAGTATTGCTAAAAATGATGTTTATGAGCAGATTCATAATTATTTACCTCTAACCGGCGGTACGTTGACTGGTACTGTTCGTTTTGGTACTACTGCTTCTATAGGTGAATTAGTTGATTTTGGGCTGGTTGCCAAAATGGACAGTGGTAATTTAGGTATTGTGACACAGTCTATTATTCATACGAATGATTCAACTTCTACCGACGGCGTTACCTACACATTAGCTAATCTTGATTCAGATATTCATTACACCTGCGCAGGCAATGGTGTGAAGCAAATGAATATTGGAAGTTTTGAAACGGTAAAGGTTAGCTCTTCATTATTAGTTGCTGAAGATCCAACTCAGAATATGCAAGTTGCTACAAAGCAGTATGTCGACCAGCATGTTGGGGGCGGGGGTGAAGTAGTTCCTCTGGATAATAATCTTGTTTGTTACATAAGTGAAATAGGAAACGGAATATATAATTGTGATTGTTATTTAATACAAAGATATAATATTGTTGGGACAATTACTGCGGATAAATATAGTTTTGAGAAAACTATATCTCATAATTTAAATGATTATTTAATTTCAAATAATTATAGTAGAATAGGAGATACTTTAGAAACTTTTATATATGTAACCGAAAGTGATAGTCTAAATTTAATTATAATAACAGGTCGATTACGTGAAAGTTCTTTAACTATTAAAGTTTCCAAAACAACAATAAACACTACAGTTGCAAATGTAAACAAATATGTTAATGTTGGAAAAGTAGGCTCAATGCTGTTAAGAAAGAACAGATAAAAGGGGATTTAATCCCCTTTTTACATACGCTTTTAATTCCACGTAAGAAATTTGAATGGTGACTTGTTGTTCCATAATTTAATTGTCTCCTAATTCTCAATTATTAAATCAAAATCTCCAAGATTGTAATAACATTGCTTATAAAATTCTTGCATTTGGCTATATAACCAGATCTTTGAAAGATAATCCACATAAAACTCTTCTTCCACTGGTCCGATACTGCTCATATCCGGCAGAGTTTCAAGCATATCTTCATAAGCTACAGATCTTTTAATGTATCCCTCTACGTCTTCCTCTGTAATTTCGATTTTTCTATATTCTTTTGGGCATACAATATTTTCATGTGCAACTACATAAATCTTCATTTCCTTTCCTCCTTAATTAATCTCAAATTCTTCTGCAAAAGTTTCATAGTGAAGATATACATAGCGGTCCATGAAATCCTCATCACTGCAAGGTGCGAGTTCCCATGCAACACGTTCGCGAAGTTCATCATCCATATAGTGTTCAAAAGTGCTAAATTCTTCAACCTGACCAGTTCTATTATTAACTACTAACATGTTATTTCCTCCTATCCAATTACCATTGCGGTTATGATTGTTTTGATTTCTTGATTAGATAATTTGTAAAGCTTTAATAATGCAATTGCATTGTTGATGCTTGAACACATCATTAATGCTTTGTCTTGATTTGGTATAAGTTGCTTAATTGCTTTTGCTGTTTCCTTTGTCATCTTTTGATCTCCTTTCCTTTTGTAATTATATTATAGCACAGGTTTTAAAATTATCAATAGGTTTTACTGATGTATTATGTATACATGATGTGCTTTAGTACTTTACTGTGATGAAGTATTTGATTAGGTAAGTACTTTAGCGCTTTAGTGTAGTAAAGTCTTGAATTAGTGAAATACTTTAGCGCTTTAGTGTGATAAAGTACTTGATTGTGTAAACTGTTGGAGATGATATATAATTGAGTAAAACAACGTTTTGCGCAGATTAGTGAAATACTTTAGCGCTTTACTGTGATAAAGTACTTGATTGTGTAAACTGTTGGAGATGATATATAATTGAGTAAA
>OJRR01000341.1_pt1 | contig 16196 bp, 7 predicted proteins | sample 1599251 | NCBI WGS metagenome assembly OJRR01 (sample SAMN03922536, study PRJEB24848) | human gut metagenome | isolation source: stool sample | host: Homo sapiens | place: Germany | collected 2010-05
TTCCGACAAAATAATTGTCGACAGAAAAAAGCCGATCATTACTTCATCATTATTGATGGAATAATGGTCGGCTTTTTTGTGTTTGCAAACATTCCATGGGGTTGAAAAAACTCCTTTATTCTATTATAATAATCAACATCAAGAAAAACGCTTCGGTGGTTCGAAAAAGGGTATCAGATTTTCAAAAAAATTTTTTGAAACACACCGGAAACCGCATGGTTACTGGGTGCCAGTAATTTCGGTCACCAAAGACAAACTAAAAAAACGCCTTAAACGCTAAAGTTTAGGGCGTTTTTCTTTTGCGTTTAGCAGAGATAAAACCCCTCTGAAAATCTGTTTGTCTAACAGTTATCTAACATAACGCTAACTAAGCAGGCTCATTGTCAATAGTTGGGGTAACCCGAAAAAAACGAAATATATGAGAATACTCAATACCGTGATGTTCAAATATAGTTTTCATAGAAAAATCCTCCTGTAATTTGATAGTACTATCATTTTACAGAAGGATTTTTAATTTTACCAATGTGCCGCTTTCAAATGAAAACCAGTTAATTCAAATGTTCCTTGTACCAGCTAATTACAGCTTCTCTATCAGACTCAAAGAACTGCGTAGAAACATAAATATCCTTATCATTAAAATGCAATTCTTTAGCTCTATACCTCTTGTGAGATGAATTTCCCATATTATCTGTCACATTGTCCGCAAATGCAGGATAATCTGTTGCTTTAAACAATGACTTGGTGTATTCTTTTGTTTTCAATTTCTCGATTTCGGCTGTTGTAATTTTTGACTTGCTAATGAGGTCTTCAACTAAGTTGTAGAACAATTTTGCAACCGGAAGCATTCCCTCTGACCAAGTATTTTCGTCATCAATATCAAATGGTGCCTTTGAAAGTGAGAAGCTGAAATCATCTATATCCAAATTCATTTTCGACAACAAATCCTTAATAAATGAGATGATATTATTTGATGATAAGTTTGTTTCAAAGAAGATACCACTGTTATCAACTTGTTTAGCTTTGCGAAGTTTTCTTTCATCGTTGCTGATATATGTTCTGTCTGCATTTGGAATAGAGTAATCGCTTGCTGCTAAATCGCTTAACATTTCAGTATCTAAGTCATATACAAGGCTTATGAATTTTGTCAATAAGTCCGCCCAACTCGCAACCTTTGTATATTCGCCAACAAACGAAAATCCTTCCGGTTTCGTATTAGAAAAGTCTATACCGCTATTAACGCTAAAACTCAATTCATTCGTTTCGCTAATATCTGAATGCATTTCAACATAATTAAACTTATCAATCAAGATATTAGAAAGTACTTTTGCTCTGTTTAGAATAGAAGACTCATCCCATCTTTCCGCCGATAAAACTTCTTTGTTTAGTACATTTGCCTTCGAATTTTCACAAATAATGTTTTTCTTATCAGTAAATGATTTTGTTCCTAATTCACTATTATGTCCTGTGATAGTCAAATTTCCAAGCGTATGTAAGTATATCTCATAAACTCTGTTATAATTATCACCAACTTCTTTTTTCCATACAATAGCGTTTTCTTTCTGTGGTAAAATGTGCTCTATCGTAAGATTAGTAATATCAATATGCTCCTTGGTAGAATTCTCAATAACAGAAAGCACAAACTTACAAATAGGCTTTTTATATAGAGATTTATGGATAAGTGCTTCTTCAAATTCACTGTCTGTTGGCATACGATTGTTTGCTCTTAAATCGTTAAGGAATATTACAAATTTTTTGTAATAATTATCGTAACTTCCATCAAAAAATCTGTCATACATCGACTTCATAAACTTTGACAAGTTTTTGTTAATTTCACAAGCCGTAATTCTAACAAGATATGTCAGCAAATAATCTAATACTTTGCAAAGAGTTACTTCATCGATATTACCGTCTTCATAATCGTTAAATACTCTAAAAAGAAACGGAAGTACAGTTGTTTGTTTAATGGTATAAAACGCTCTCAGATAATCCGAGATTTCATTGCTATAGAACTGTGTTTCGCCAATAAAAGCACCGTAGTATTTTGATGTTCGTTTCAAATTCTTCAGTACATCCTCGTGACTCAAGTTGTTTTCTTCGCAATGTTCTTTAAATAAACGATATGCATTTTTGTCGTTAACGGACTTGCTAATTTGGGAGTTTAAAAAATTGATAACGAAATCTCCTAAGTTACGGTAGCCTACATTTTTTTCAATTACAGACCAATAATTTTCATAAAGTTCATCTTGATTTAAATCATCCATAAGCAGATAATTCCTAATTAAATCCGCTAAACTTAACTCCAATCCGGTTGAATTGATTGACTCAAAAATTTTCTGTGGCTCATCACCTTGAGATTTATCGAGGACGATTTCCACCATCTCAAGCTTTTTGATACCGTTAAGTATATCATTCAATTCTAAACCTGATGTTACGGTTTCTTCAATCAAATTTTTGAAGGTAATATAGTTCTTATAGATATTTGAGTTCCTGTCCATCTCATCAGTTTTATCTTTGATTAAAAGCAGCAACTGTTCATTATCAGATTTCACTGGTTTTAATTTTAGTTTATATTTTTCATCGCAATTTCTATTGAACATTACTTCTTCTATTTCAGCTTCTATTCTAACTGATACGCCTTTTGCCGCATCGTAAAGGGCTTTTAGAAGAATATACATTGTAGTAAGACGCTGTTGCCCGTCTATAATCAAAACTTCATTTAATGTACTGCCATCAAGACCGACTATATACACAATAGTTCCCGTAAAATGTTTATGGTCTCGTTTGTTCGCATTCATAATATCCTGATAGAGTTTTTCACATTGTATATTATTCCAATCATAATTACGCTGATAAACAGGCACTTTAAATACTCTTTTGTTTTTTTCAATTATGTCTGAAAACAACCATGCTTTATAAGGTTGCATAATTTAATCTCCTTTATCTTTATCGGCATTATATTTTTAAACCTAACTACTCCTACTATAATCTGTTAAATCATCTTAAAATGTTTAAATGCTTCTTCAATCATTACTGCTTTTTCCGCCGGACACTGTGATTGTTTTGTATTTGCCGATTTTGGTTTATTGTAATTTTCTCTTTCTATGATGCCGTATTTCTCTTTTACCTGAGCGATATAGAGATTGGACACCTTTGTATCGTATTTATCTAAGATGTACTGTTTGATTTCTTCGTAAGTTGCTTTCGCTTCAGAAGCAGTCAAATCCAGTTCGTCCATATCCACTTTGAGGTCGACATATGCGTCAGGAGTTTTTCTAACCAACTTGACTACCGCCTCGATGTGTGCTGTGTGGGGGAACATATCTACGGGTTGGATTTTTTGGGCTTTGTAGGGGCTGTTTTGGGTTAGGTAGGCTAAATCCCTTGCCAATGTTTCGGGGTTGCAGGAAACATAGACAACCTTTTTCGGAGACATTTTGATTAGTGAGTCGAGAAATTTTCGGTCACTGCCGGCTCTTGGCGGATCCATGAACACAACATCGGGCTTTTCGTCCTCGTCTGCAGCTTCTCTCATGAACTCGCCCGCATCGGCTTTGTAGAAACGGATATTTTTCAGATTATTTGCTCTTGCATTTACGATTGCATCCCTCACGGCATCGCCGTTAAGTTCTGCACCGATAACATTGCCTGCACCGTTTTTGGCGGCAATTATGCCGATTGTGCCGATTCCGCAGTAGGTGTCAAGCACGGTTTCGTTGCCTTTTAGATTTGCAAATTCAATTGCTTTGCCGTACAAAACTTCGGTTTGAACGGGGTTAATTTGGTAAAAGCTTTTCGGCGAAATTCTGAACCTGCAACCGCAGAGAATATCCTCAATATAACCCTTGCCGTACAGCACTTTCTGATTGTCACCGAGTACAAGGTTGGTGCGGTAGGGGTTTATATTTTGCAAAATGGTTGTGATTTCGGGAAACTGTTTCAGAATCGCTTTTACAAAATTGTTTTTTGACGGAAAAACAGGTGTACCTGTCACAAGCACAAGCATAATCTGATTTGTCGCAAAGCCTCTTTTCACAAGAATGTGACGGAGAAAACCTTTGCCTGTGTCCTCATTATAGGTTGTCATTCTGAAAGAGGGGAGGAGCTTGCGTACTGCAACGATGATTTTGTCGGCAATAACATCCTCGGTCTGACAGCTGTCAATTCCGACAACATGATGACTGCCAGATTGATACACACCCGAAATGATTTTACCCTTTTTGTCCGTATAAAAAGCCGCCTGAACCTTGTTGCGGTAGTGGTAGGGAGTTTTCATTCCGATAATTTTTTCAACGGTGCAAAAGCGTTTGAGAAGTTTTTCTACTTTCCTCTGCTTGAATTCAAGCTGTTCGGGATATGACAGATTTTGCAGTTGACAACCGCCGCATTTTTTGTAAACGGGACAGCTTTGTTTATTGGTTTCAGGTCTGTTACTCATAATATTTCCTCACATTTTATTGCATTGTATATATCCTTTATTTTATCATCAATCATATTGATATGCAACAGAAACAAACCCTAAATGACAAAGAAAAACGCAGGAGGGAAATCCGCTCCTGCGCTTTCTGATTATTAACCGGTATATCGAAAAATTGAGGATTATCAGGTTATTTGTAATCAATTAAAGATTTGTGTATCCCATAAGGCTTTCGTCAACCTCTTTGGCAACATCTCTGCCCTCACGAATCGCCCAGACAACAAGTGACTGTCCTCTGTGCATATCGCCTGTAACAAATACATTTTCAACATTTGTCTTGTGTGAGCCTTCTGCTGTTGCAACATTGGTTCTTGCGTTTGTTTCAACACCGAATGCCTTGGTTACATAGTTTTCGCTGCCGAGGAATCCTGCCGCAATGAGTACGAGTTCAACATCAACCTTGTATTCTGAGCCTTCAACCTCTTTCATCATAAGTCTGCCTGTTTTAGCATCCTTTTCGGGTTTGAGCTTAACAAGCTCCGCACCTACAAGATTACCGTTCTTGTCAGCAATGAACTGCTTAACGGTTGTCTGATAAACTCGTGGATCGTGACCGTAAACTTCAATAGCCTCTTCCTGACCGTAGTCTGTTTTGCAGACTCTCGGCCATTGCGGCCATGGGTTATCGGCACTTCTTGTGTCGGGAAGTTTAGGCATCATTTCAAGCTGAAGAACGGATTTTGCACCGTGTCTGATGCTTGTGCCGACGCAGTCGTTACCTGTGTCGCCGCCGCCGATTACCATTACATTCTTGCCTTTTGCGCTGATGAATGTACCCTCTCTGAGGTTGCAGTCAAGAAGTGACTTTGTTGTTGATTTGAGGAAGTCAACGGCAAAGTGAATGCCGTTAGCCTCTCTGCCGGGAACTTTGATATCTCTCGGATTTGATGCACCGCAAGCAAGGATTACACGGTCAAAGTCATTGAGAATTTCGCTTGCTTTGATGTCTTTGCCGACATTTGAGCAGGTTTCAAAGGTTACGCCTTCTTCTTCCATAATGTTAATCTTGCGTTCGATAACATCTTTTTCAAGCTTCATATTCGGAATGCCGTACATAAGCAGACCGCCTACTCTGTCATTGCGTTCAAATACCGTTACAGAGTGACCGCGCTGATTGAGCTGGTCGGCAGCGGCAAGTCCCGATGGACCCGAACCGATGATTGCAATTTTCTTGCCTGTTCTTACCTTTGGAATTCTTGCGTCTGCAAGACCTTCTTCATAGGCGTTTTCAATGATTCCGTATTCGTTGGCTCTTACGCTGACAGCGTCACCGTTTGCACCGCAGGTGCATGCCTTTTCACAGAGAGCGGGACATACACGGGATGTGAATTCGGGGAAGTTGTTTGTAACTTTAAGACGGTTGTAAGCCTGTTCCCAGTTGCCCTTGTAGATGAGGTCATTCCATTCGGGAATGAGGTTGTTAAGCGGACAGCCTGAGAATGCAGAACCAATCTGCATTCCTGCCTGACAGAAAGGCACGCCGCAGTCCATGCATCTTGCACCCTGTTTTTGCTGATCCTCTTTGCTGAGGGGATCGTGAAATTCGTCAAAATTTTTGATTCTTTCTTTTACGGAGTATGCCGGGGCATCCTCACGCTTATATTCCATAAATCCTGTTGGCTTTCCCATAAATATCCCCTCCTTATTTATTATTCACAATTTCGTAGAAAGCTTCAATCTGTGCCTGCTCGTTTGTAAGACCTTTTTCTTCATAAGCAGCAATTGCAGCCATCATTCTCTTGTAGTCGTGCGGAATAATCTTCTTGAATTTCGGAAGATACTCGTCAAAGTTATCAAGGATTTTCTTGCCTCTCTGTGAACCTGTTGCTGCAACATGTTCTTCAATAAGTGTTTGGAGTTCGATTATATCGTACTTTTCTGATACTTCCGAGAAGTGAACCATTTCCTTGTTAAGCTTTGTGTAAAGATCTCTTTCTTCATCAAGAACATAGGCAACACCGCCGGACATACCTGCGGCAAAGTTTTTGCCTGTTTTGCCGATAACAACAACTCGACCGCCTGTCATATATTCACAACCGTGGTCGCCGACACCCTCAACAACTGCTGTTGCGCCTGAGTTTCTTACGCAGAAACGCTCGCCTGCAACACCGTTGATAAATGCCTTGCCGCTTGTTGCACCGTAAAGTGCAACATTACCGATGATGATGTTGTTACCTGCGTCAAATGTTGAGTCCTTCGGAGGATAAACTACCAGCTTACCGCCTGAAAGTCCCTTGCCGAAGTAGTCGTTTGAGTCGCCCACAAGTTCAAGTGTGAGTCCCTTTGGAATGAATGCGCCAAAGCTCTGACCGCCCGAACCGTTGCAGACTACTGTAAATGTATCGTCATCAAGGTTGTTGTAATGCTTTCTTGTAACCTCAGAACCGAAGATTGTACCGAATGAACGGTCAGTGTTCTTAACATTGACTTCAACCTTTTTCTTTGTGCCTTTTGCAAGAACCTTTGCAAATTCTTTGCAGAGGATTCTCTCGTCAAGTGTTGATTCAAGCTTGAAATCGTAAAGGCTCTTTTTGTTGTATTCAACCTTTTCCGAAACAAAGTTTGTATCAAGAATGTTAGAAAGGTCAACCTCGGCAGCCTGTCCTGTGATGCCTTCTTTTCTCTTGATGAGGTCAATTCTTCCGACAAGCTCATCAACGGTTTTTACACCGAGCTTTGACATATATTCACGAAGTTCGCTTGCTACAAACTTCATAAAGTTTATTACATATTCGGGCTTGCCGCAGAATCTTTTTCTGAGCTCGGGGTTCTGTGTGGCAACACCGAACGGGCAGGTATCAAGGTTACATACTCTCATCATTGCACAACCGAGAGTTACAAGCGGAGCAGTTGCAAAACCAAATTCCTCTGCACCGAGCATTGCGGCAATTGCAACATCACGGCCGTTCATAAGCTTACCGTCGGTTTCAATAACGACCTTGTTACGAAGGTCGTTCATAATGAGCGTCTGATGAGCCTCGGCAAGACCGAGTTCCCACGGCAGACCTGCATTGTAGATTGAGTTTCTCGGAGCAGCGCCTGTACCGCCGTCATAACCTGAAATAAGGATTACGCCTGCACCTGCTTTTGCAACGCCTGCGGCAACCGTACCTACACCGCATTCCGAAACGAGCTTAACTGAGATTCTTGCGTCTTTGTTAGAATTTTTGAGGTCGTAGATAAGCTGTGCAAGGTCCTCGATTGAGTAAATGTCGTGGTGCGGTGGGGGAGAGATGAGCGATACACCCGGTGTTGAATGACGGGTTTTTGCAATCCAGGGATAAACCTTTTTGCCCGGAAGATGTCCGCCTTCGCCCGGCTTTGCACCCTGAGCCATTTTAATCTGAATTTCGTTTGCGGATGTGAGGTATCTTGATGTAACACCGAAACGACCTGACGCAACCTGCTTGATTGCAGAACATCTGTCAACCTTCTGTCCTTTTGTGAGAAGTCGTTCAAGGCTTTCGCCGCCCTCACCGGAGTTTGACTTGCCGTGAAGCTGATTCATTGCAATCGCAAGTGTTTCGTGAGCCTCCTGTGAGATTGAACCGTAGGACATAGCACCTGTCTTGAAACGCTTTACGATTGAATCAACGCTTTCAACCTCATCAAGCGGAACAGGAGTTTCCGCAAAGTTGAAGTCGAAAAGACCTCTGATATTTACAGGATCCATTTCTTCGGAAATCATATGAGAATACTTTTTGTAAAGCTCATAGTCGCCTGTTCTTGTTGCCTGCTGGAGCATATATATAGTCTGCGGATTGTAGAGGTGTTCCTCTTTGCCGCTTCTGAACTTGTGTGAACCACGGGATTCAAGCTCGTCGCTTACACCGAGGTCAAGCGGATCAAATGCCGCTGTGTGAAGCTTGTCAACATTCTTTTCAATATCCTTGATTGTGATACCGCCGATTCTGCTGACTGTGCCTGTGAAGTATTCGTCAATAACATCCTTGCCGATACCGATAGCCTCAAAAATCTGTGAGCCCTGATATGACTGGATTGTTGAAATACCCATTTTTGACGCAATCTTTACGATGCCGTGGAGAACTGCGCTGTTGTAATCGTCAACTGCTGCGTAGTAGTCCTTGTCAAGAAGGTCGTCACCGATAAGCTCGTGAATTGTTTCCTGAGCAAGATACGGGTTGATTGCACTTGCACCGTAGCCGAGAAGTGTTGCAAAATGATGAACTTCTCTCGGCTCACCGCTTTCAAGTATCATTGCAAGTGAAGTTCTCTTCTTTGTTGCAACAAGGTGCTGATGAAGAGCGGATACTGCAAGAAGTGACGGAATTGCAAGATGGTTTTCGTCAACTCCTCTGTCGGAGAGGATAAGAATATTTGCACCGTCATTGTAAGCCTTGTCAGCTTCAATGAAAAGTCGCTTAACAGCCTTTGAAAGTCTTGTGTTCTTGTAGTAGAGAATCGGGATAACCGCAACCTTAAAGCCCGGAATGTGCATATTCTTGATTTTGAGAATATCGGTTGATGTAAGAATCGGGTTGTGAATCTTCATAACCTTGCAGTTTTCGGGACGCTCCTCAAGGATGTTGCCGTCCTCACCGATATAAATTGTTGTTGATGTTACAACTTCCTCACGGATTGCGTCAATCGGCGGGTTTGTAACCTGTGCAAAGAGCTGTTTGAAGTAGTTGAAAAGCGGCTGCGGTTCTTTTGAAAGAACTGCAAGCGGACTGTCTGTACCCATTGCGGCAATTGACTCTGTGCCGTTCTTTGCCATAGGAAGGATTGATGTCATAACATCTTCGTAGGTATATCCGAAAGCCTTCTGGAGTTTTTGTCTTTCTTTATATGAATGCTCCTCAACCTTCATATTAGGAATTTTGAGGTCTTTAAGACAAACAAGATTACTGTCGAGCCATTCACCGTAAGGCTGTTTTGACGCATAATACTCTTTGAGTTCATCGTCATCAATGAGTCTGCCCTGAACCGTATCGACAAGGAGCATTTTGCCCGGGCGAAGTCTTTCCTTTGTAACAATCTTTGCGGGATCAATAGGAAGTGCGCCGACTTCCGATGAAAGAATGAGGTTGCCGTCATCCGTGATGTAATATCTTGACGGACGCAGACCGTTACGGTCAAGAACCGCACCCATAATGTCGCCGTCAGAGAAAAGGATTGACGCAGGACCGTCCCACGGCTCCATCATTGTTGCATAATACTGATAGAAGTCCTTTCTCTTCTGGCTCATTGTGCCATTATTATCCCACGGCTCCGGAATTGTAATCATAACGGCAAGAGGAAGCTCCATACCGCTCATTACGAGAAATTCAAGTGTATTATCAAGCATTGCAGAGTCTGAACCCTCTGTGTTTACAACAGGGATAACCTTGTCAAGGTCGCCCTTGAGATGCTCCGAACGCATTGTTTCCTCACGGGCAAGCATCTTGTCAGCGTTGCCTCTGATTGTGTTGATTTCACCGTTGTGAACAATCATTCTGTTAGGATGGGCTCTCTGCCAGCTTGGATTTGTGTTGGTTGAAAAACGGGAGTGAACCATAGCGATTGCAGACTCGTAATCCTCGTCCTGAAGATCAAGGAAGAAGTTACGGAGATCGCCGACAAGGAACATACCTTTATATACAATAGTTCTGCTTGAAAGCGAAACTACATATGTGTCTTCATTACTCTGTTCAAAAACTCTTCTTGCAACATAGAGCTTTCTGTCGAACGGAAGACCTCTTTTTACACCGTGAGGTCTTTTGATAAAGCACTGCATAATTGCAGGCATACATTCAACAGCTCTGTGACCGAGGACCTCGGGCCTTGACGGAACATTTCTCCAACCGAGAACTGTAAGACCTTCTTTTTCTGCAATGATTTCAAACATCTTCTTTGCCTGATTTCTTGCAAGCTCATTCTGAGGGAAGAAGAACATACCTACAGCGTAATCTCTTTCGGAACCGAGCTTAATGCCGATTTCAGCAGCTGCCTTCTTAAAAAATTTGTGTGAAATCTGGAGAAGAATACCTACGCCGTCACCTGTTTTGCCTTCGGCATCCTTACCTGCTCTGTGTTCGAGAGTTTCAACAATTGTCAGAGCGTTTGCCACGGTGTCGTGTGACTTGATACCCTTAATATTAACAACAGCTCCGATACCGCAGTTATCATGTTCAAACTTCGGAGAATACAGAGTCTTGTTGTTCTCTCTGACTGTCTGTTCCATTAATGATCACCCTTTCCTGTTAATCACAAAAATTATTCAGCGGACTTTTTATATACATATATATGTAAAAGGAAGTTTGCTTTCGTAAACTTATCGGTTCAAAGTGGCAATTAATGTTCTGCCGGTTAATAATCAATCATATATATGTAATTGTAAAATGCCCAATCTCTTCTCAGCGGTAAAACCGCTATGCTCAGCCTGTGCTATATCCTGCAAAGGTGAATGTGCAGGTCGGCTGATATTCTGAAATGCCCTGTCATCGTTGATCAAGAAAAATCAGCACTTAGATTATATAACTATACATTGTGCTTTGTCAAGGGAAAATAGAGGAAAATTGCAACTTTTAAGGGTAAAACTTTCATTTTACTGTGATTGTTGTAGAAAATATGCAACTCTTATTGGTGTTTCAGCTTAATTTTGCAGGAAATTTAATAAAACTTGCAATTTCAAAACTTTTTTCAAAAAATGTATTGACAAATTCGCAAAAGTGGAATATACTAACAACATCAAAGACAGCAAGGGCGCTGTGAGCTGAGGCTTACAGTGTCCTTTTCTGTTTTTATAAAGCAAAAATCAGACCATTAAAATTTATTTTCAAAATGGATAGGAGAGAATTAAAATGGCAAAAGTTCCCGAAATTTTTGGCAGCATGGTATTTAATGACCAGAAGATGCAGGAAAGACTTCCAAAGTCAACTTACAAGGCTTTGAAAAAGACAATCCAGAACGGTGAACCGCTTGACCTCAGCGTTGCAAATGTTGTTGCGGCTGCTATGAAGGACTGGGCAGTTGAAATGGGCTGTACCCACTACACACACTGGTTCCAGCCGATGACAGGTATCACAGCCGAAAAGCATGACAGCTTTATCGCACCGAACGGTGAAGGTCAGGTTATCATGGAGTTCTCAGGTAAAGAGCTTGTAAAGGGCGAGCCTGATGCTTCTTCTTTCCCAAGCGGCGGTATTCGTGCCACATTCGAGGCAAGAGGCTATACAACATGGGATCCGACATCATATGCATTCGTTAAGGACGGAACACTTTACATTCCTACAGCATTCTGTTCTTATACAGGCGAGGTTCTCGATAAGAAAACTCCTCTTCTTCGTTCAATGGAGAGAATTAATACAGAGGCTGTAAAGATTCTTCATCTTCTCGGCAAAGAAGATGTTACAAGAGTTACAACAACAGTAGGTCCGGAGCAGGAATACTTCCTTATTGATAAGGACGCTTACGACCAGAGAGAGGACCTTATTTATACAGGCAGAACACTTTTCGGTGCAAAAGCTCCTAAAGGACAGGAACTTGACGACCATTACTTCGGTGCAATCAAGACAAGAGTTGCTGCTTATATGAAAGACCTTGACGAGGAGCTCTGGAAACTCGGTATCCTTGCAAAGACAAAGCATAACGAAGTTGCTCCTTCACAGCACGAGCTTGCTCCTATCTTCACAACAACAAACATTGCAACCGACCACAACGAGCTTACAATGGAAGTTATGAAGAAGGTTGCCGAAAGACACGGTCTTGTTTGTCTTCTTCACGAAAAGCCGTTCGCAGGTGTTAACGGTTCCGGTAAGCACAACAACTGGTCAATTTCAACCAACACAGGCGAAAACCTTCTTGAGCCCGGCAAGACTCCTGAAAATAACCTTCAGTTCCAGCTTTTCCTTGCGGCAGTTGTAAAGGCTGTTCACGAGTATCAGGATCTTCTCAGAATCACGGTTGCATCGGCAGGTAACGACCACCGTCTCGGCGCTAACGAAGCACCGCCTGCAATCATTTCAATGTATCTCGGTGATGACCTCGGCGAACTCGTTGATTCAATCATCAATGACAGAGAATATGTAAGCAAGGGTAAGCAGAAGATGAGAACAGGTGTTGATGTTCTTCCTGACTTTATGAAAGATACATCAGACCGTAACCGTACATCACCTTTTGCATTCACAGGTAACAAGTTTGAATTCAGAGCACTTGGTTCTTCACTTAACATTGCCTGTCCTAACTATATGCTCAACACTATGGTAGCCGAAGAACTTTCAGAGTTCTACGATGAGCTTAAAGATGCGGATGATATGGACGCAGCTATCAAGGCTCTTGTTAAGAAAGTATTCACAGAGCATCAGAACATTATCTTCAACGGCAACAACTACGCTCCCGAGTGGGTTGAAGAGGCTGAAAGAAGAGGACTTCTTAACCTCAAGTCACTTCCTGACGCAATGGAACACTTCCTTGACAAGAAGAATATTGACCTCTTTGTTAAGAATAAGATTTGTTCGGCAGACGAAATCCGTGCAAGATATGAAATTGAGCTTGAAAGCTATTCTAAGCAGATTAACATTGAGGCTCTCACAATGATTGATATGGCTAAGAAGAACATTCTTCCTGCCGTTACATCATATGTAAGAGATCTTACGGATACAGCACTTGCAAAGAAGGCACTTTCGGACGCTATTCCTACAAGTGTTGAGGAAGACCTTATTACAAGCCTTTCAAACAAACTTGTATGTTTCTCAAAGAAAACTGCAGAGCTTGAAGAGGCTGTTATCAAGGCAAGCGACTACAGCGATGACAACCTCAAGTATGCTAAGTACTACAGAGAAACAGTATTTGCACTTATGCAGGAACTCAGAGCTGTCGGTGATGCAATGGAAACAGAAACAGCTTCGGAATACTGGCCTTATCCTTCATACGGCGAACTTCTTTTCGGTGTGTGATTGATAGAACCTCTATTTATACTAAATAACATTATTTATATTGTATAACAGGTAACACAACGGCGTGTGATTGACAGAATTAAACTGTCAACTCCACGCCGTTTTTGTTATTTTGATAAAAGGAGAGATTTATATGGCAGAACTAATTTACGGAGGCACAGGCGTCTGGTTTATGATCGGCGCATTACTCGTGTTCTTTATGCAGTGCGGATTTGCAATGGTTGAAACCGGTTTTACAAGAGCTAAAAACGCAGGTAACATCATTATGAAAAACCTGATGGACTTTTGTATCGGTACGGTTGTATTCAGCCTGTTAGGCTTCGGACTTATGATGTCTAAGGACTATGTTGCAGGATTCATCGGTGTTCCCAACCTCAATATGTTCACAGACTGGATGAACTTTGATTGGAACTCATTCGTATTCCAGCTTGTATTCTGTGCTACAGCAGCTACTATCGTTTCAGGTGCTATGGCAGAGCGTACAAAATTCTCGGCATACTGTGTTTACAGCGCAATTATTTCACTCGTTGTTTACCCGATTGAAGCAGGTTGGGTTTGGAACGGTCAGGGTTGGCTTGCACAGCTCGGCTGTATCGACTTTGCAGGTTCAATCGTAATTCATATGGTCGGCGGTATCTCGGCACTTGTCGGCGCAATCATTCTCGGACCCCGTATCGGTAAATACGGCAAGAACGGCAAGGTAAACGCTATCCCCGGTCACAGCATCACACTCGGTGCTCTCGGTGTATTCATTCTTTGGTTTGCATGGTACGGCTTTAACGGTGCCGCTGCTGAAGACGGCGCTCGTCTCGGTCAGATTCTTCTTACAACAACAATTGCTCCGGCAGTTGCAACAGTAACAACCATGCTCTTTACATGGATCAAGAACGGCAAGCCTGATGTTTCAATGTGTCTTAACGCATCACTCGCAGGTCTTGTAGCAATCACGGCAGGTTGTGCAGATGTTGATGCAATCGGCGCAGCAGTTATCGGTATCGTTTCAGGTATCCTCATCGTAGTAGCAGTTGAATTCGTTGATATCAAGCTTAAAATAGATGATCCTGTCGGCGCATTCTCGGTACACGGCGTAAACGGTATGTGGGGCGGCCTTGCAGTAGGTCTTTTCGCAACAGGTAACGGTCAGAACGGCATCACAGGTCTTTTCTACGGCGGTGGCTTTGCTCAGCTTGGTAAGCAGGCTCTCGGTATTGTTACAATCGTAGCTTGGACAGTTGTTTGCATGATTATCGTATTCACAATCATCAAAAAGACAGTAGGTCTTCGTGTTACAAAGGACGAAGAAATGAAGGGCCTCGATATCTGCGAGCACGGTCTTATCAGCGCATATGCAGACTTTATGCCAATCGGTGTCGGTACAGCTTCACTTGATGAAACATTTGATGTTGACAGCAATGTTCCTGTAACTCAGGCAGTTCCCGTTCAGCTTGCCGGCAAGTATGATATGGCTACCGACGGCACAAAGATTACTAAGATTGACATTCTTCTCAAGCAGTCAAAGCTTGAAGCTCTTAAAGAAGAAATGGATAAGCTCGGCATCACAGGTATGACAGTATCTCAGGTACTCGGTTGCGGTGCTCAGAAGGGTAAAGCAGAGTATTACCGTGGTGTTGCTATTGAAAGTAACCTCCTTCCTAAGATGAAGGTTGAAATCGTAGTTTGCAAGGTTCCTGTAAAGGCAGTTGTTGATGCGGCTGTTAAGGCACTTTACACAGGTCACATCGGTGACGGCAAAATCTTTATCTATGATGTTGAAGATGTTGTTAAGGTTAGAACAGGCGAAACAGGCTACGACGCTATGCAGGATATTGAATAATCCATGGTAGCTTAATTAACCTATCCTTTTTAATTCACATAAACCGAGACGCCCCGAACGGCAATAGCTGTTCGGGGTGTTTTGGCATATAAATGTTTAGCAAAGATAATTGACTTTGTTTTGTATATGCTATATAATGATAGTGTAAAGAATGATATTTGACACTATTAAGGCGGTGGAGCGTATGACTGATTACAGAAAGCTTTGTATAGATTTGTTCGGAACAGATAACGAAACCGAATTAAAGGATATTGCAGGCAGGCTTAAAGGCGGAAGAAAAAATAAGTTGACCGAAACGGATGTTAAAAATGCAATTGAAATGCAGAAAAACGGTAAAACTACTGCTGAAATAGCACAAACCTTTAATGTAAGCCGTCAGACAATTTCAAAATATCTTAACAAGCCCTTGAACGGCAATTATGTTATGCGGCTTGATTTTATGTTCCGTCAGAAGGTGTGTACGGAAATATATGTCAACTTTGCCGATAAGAAAATAAAAATTGTGAATCGCACCAATGATATAATGAAAAGGGCTTTCGGTATAAATGAAAATCCGGATTGGAACGATTTTGAACAGTTTCTTGAAGAAAGATGTTTTCCGAAATCAAGGGCATTCCGAAAAACTATTTTGAAAAAAATCGGAGCGGACGGCTACGATACTTTGCAGATACTTGAAAAAACAGACGGAAGAACGGCTGAGGATAACCAATATGTAAGGTTTACACGAAAGGAGCTGTACGCTTTTTGATTAAGGAAATCAATCTTGACAATTACTCACTTATAGATACAAAATCTGCTTCTTCAAAAGGCAATCAGCAAAAGTGGCTTGTAAACGACTTGTGGTACAAAGCAGACCATATGGGATATGAAGGCTTGTGTGAGGTTATTGTATCTGAATTGTTAAAGAAATCTAATGTAACCGATTTTGCGGAATATTTTCCTATAAAAATAGAATTTGCAGGTCGAAAGCTTAACGGCTGTCTCTTATACA
>OJRR01000344.1_pt1 | contig 16146 bp, 10 predicted proteins | sample 1599251 | NCBI WGS metagenome assembly OJRR01 (sample SAMN03922536, study PRJEB24848) | human gut metagenome | isolation source: stool sample | host: Homo sapiens | place: Germany | collected 2010-05
CTTATTTTTTATCTTTTCTGCCGCAGCCGGGGCAGGACGAGGTGCCGTCGGCGTTGGCCGAAGCCACCACCGGGGCAGGGTCGCGCACGCCGGAATAATCGTCGTCCGGGTCGGGGCGGCGGGGTGCGCGCTTGCCGCCGGAGATATACTCGCAGACGCTCACCTTATAGTACCGGGGCGCGAAGGCCTCGGTGCCGCAGCGCACCCGCAGATAGCCGGAGATGGGGTTGACCTCGAGCACGGTGCCGAGGCCGTCCGGCGTGCGGACGGTGCTGCCCACCATGGGCATGATGCTGTTCAGGTACTCGTAGGCGCTCTCCTCGTAGGCCAAGCAGCACATCAGGCGGCCGCAGGCACCACTGATCTTGGTCGGGTTGAGGGAAAGACCCTGCTCTTTTGCCATCTTGATGGAGACGGGCTGAAAGTCTTTCAGGAAGCGGCTGCAGCAGAAGGGCTGGCCGCAGATGCCCAGACCGCCGATCATCTTGCTCTCGTCACGCACACCGATCTGGCGCAGCTCGATGCGGGTGTGGAAGATGCCGGCCAGGTCCTTGACCAGCTCACGGAAGTCCACACGGCCATCGGCAGTGAAATAGAACATGATCTTGGAGCGGTCGAGGGTGTATTCGGCCTCCACCAGCTTCATTTCCAGCCCGTGGCGGGCGATGCACTCCTGGCAGGTGTGGTAGGCGCGCTTTTCGTCCTCACGGTTCTGGCGCATCCGGCGAACATCCACGCTGTCGGCCATCCGGGTGATGGGCTTGAGGGCCTTGGGGACAGCGGAGTCGGCGATCTCCTTCACGCCCTGCACCACTTCGCCGCACTCCACGCCCCGGGCCGTCTCGACGATAACATAGTCGCCGGTCTTGATGGGGGTGTCTGCGGGGTCAAAATAATAGGTCTTGCCGTTGTCCTTGAAACGGACGGATATAACTTTCTTCATAGCATTCCTCTTTGGGGTCGTATCGAACGTATATAAGCCCGGAACATGGGCCTTGAGCAGTCTGGATAGGCGCTGTGCCTGAAATTGCGATAAAATTCCATTCTGCATTCTAGTATAGCATAATCCGGCCCGTATTTCCACGAAATATGGCAAGAAAGTAGCCGGGATGTTCCCATTGACTTCCTAAACGAAGGTGGCTTAAGGAAAGTTTTGTTAAATATTAACTTCAGGACTATTGCAAGGGAGATTCCCTCGTGTATAATAGGAACGATAAGAAGCGTTCAGAGGGTGCTGCCGTGGTTGCGGCGTACCTTTTGCCGCGCGGCGGCATAAAAAAGAAATGGATAGGAAATCATGGAAAAATTCAGTGTCAAAAAGCCGTTCACCATCCTTGTTGCGGTCATCATGGTCCTGCTGCTGGGCTTCGTGTCCATCACGAACCTGCAGACGAACCTTCTGCCCGACATCAGCACGCCATACCTCATGGTGGTCACCGTCTACCCCGGTGCCAGCCCGGAGCGTGTGGAGTCAGAAGTCTCCGATGTGATGGAGAACGCGCTGGGTACAGTGTCCGGCGTCGAGAGCATCACGGCGACCTCGGCAGAAAACTACAGCCTTCTGCTCATGAAATTCGCCGAAGGCACCGACATGAACAGCGCGATGGTCAAGACCTCCAATAAGGTGGACCAGACCGCGACCGGCCTGCCCAGCACCTGTCTGACCCCCTCCATCATCGAGTACAGCCTGAACATGAACGCCTTTATGACGGCGGCTGTCAGCCGGGAGGGCAGCGACGTCTACGATCTGTCGGACTTCGTGGATAACACCCTCGTGCCTTATGTGGGCCGCACCGGCGGCGTTTCCAGTGTGTCGGCCAACGGCCTCATCGAAAAGATGGTGCAGGTGCAGCTGAATCAGGATAAGATAGACGAAGTGAACGCCCGCCTGCTGGAACTTATCGACACCCAGCTGGCCGACGCCCGCGCCCAGCTCGATGACGCCGAGGCCCAGATCGCCGCAGGCCGTGCCGAGTACGAAAAACAGCTGAAAAACTTTGGCGACACCGTCTCTGACACCGTCATGGCCCAGATGGGTACGGAGGTGGCCGACGCCGTCACCGTCGTGCGCGACCAGGCGCAGGCTTTGCTGAGCAGCATCAACCAGCTCATCGGCGTGGTCAATGAGCCGGAGATCCAGCAGGCCCTCATCGACGTCCGCGACGGCCTGCAGCGGGTCGTGGACCAGTTCAACCAGACCGGTATGCGGGACATCGACTCCCTCATCGAGATCGTCGGCGAGCTGCGCGACATCACCGATAAGCTCACCGCCGCTCTGCAGGAGCTGCAGGGCCGTCTGGGTACCAGCGACGGCACCGTCTCCGACCTTGCCGACGAGCTGGAAGTCTCCAACAGCCTGAGCACCATTTATAAGACTCTGGACGAGGTCATCAAAGCCATGGATAATGTCCCCGGCCTGATGAACCAGTTCTCCGTCGCTCTGGGCAGCTATTCCAGCCAGCAGCTCAGCGCCTATATGCAGTTCACCGAGGCCCGGGAGAAGCTGAAGGACTACGAAAACCAGCTGGAAGACGCCAAGCAGCTCTACGAGGAGACCAAGGAAAAGGCCCTTGCCAGCGCCGATGTGGCCAAGCAGCTGGACATCAAGACTCTCGCCCAGCTCATCTACGCCCAGAACTTCTCGATGCCTGCCGGCTACGTCGCCGATAAGAGCGGCGAGTCCTGGCTGCTGAAGGTCGGCGAAGAGTACGACAGCGTTTCGGACATCGAGGGCGCACTTCTGCTCCACGTCGATGGCTTCGGCGATGTCCGCCTCTCCGATGTGGCCGACGTGGCCGTCATCGACAACGCCGAGGCCAGCTACACCCGCCTGAACGGGGAGCGGGCCGTGGTGCTGAAAATTTTCCGCAACGCCAATTCCAGCGCCAGCAGCGTCTCGGACGGCTGCCTGAATGCCTTCAAAGAGCTGCAGGCCCAGTATTCTGACCTTCACGTCGTCGTCCTGTCCAACCAGGGCAACTACATCACCATCATCGTCAACAGCATCATCAGCAGTATGCTGGTGGGCGCTGCGCTGGCCATCATCGTGCTGGCCATCTTCCTGAAGGACATCAAGCCCACCCTCGTGGTCGGCGTCAGCATCCCGCTGTCCGTCCTGTTCGCCGTCGTTCTGATGTACTTCACCGGCCTCGACATGAACATCATGACGCTGGCGGGCCTGTCGCTGGGCGTCGGTATGCTGGTGGATAACTCGGTGGTCGTCATCGAGAACATCTACCGTCTGCGGGGCCGGGGCGTACCGGCGGCCCGCGCCGCCGTGCAGGGCGCTCGTCAGGTAGGTATGTCGGTGGTGGCCTCTACCCTTACTTCGGTCTGCGTCTTCCTGCCGGTGGTGTTCGCCTCCGGCACGGTGCGCAGCCTGCTGCAGCCCATGTCCATGTGCATCGGCTACTGCCTGATGGCCTCTCTCATCGTGGCCATCACCGTCGTGCCTGCCGCTGCTTCCACTGTCCTGAAAAAGGCTGAGCCGAAGCGTCTGGTCTGGTTCGAAAAGATCCAGGATAAGTATGCCCACAGCCTCGAGTGGTGCCTGCAGCACCGCGCTCTGCCGCTGCTGGCCGCTGTCGTGCTGCTGGCCTTCTGCGGCTGGAAGGTCTTCTCCATGGGCGTCGTCCTTCTGCCCGAAATTTCCAGCAATGAGGCCACCATCGCCCTCTCCACCGACGACGGCCTGACCAAAGAGGAATCCTACGGTGTGGCCGGACAGGTCGTCGAGGCCGTCATGGCCGTGGACGGCGTGGAAGAGGTGGGCGTCACCACCGATACCACTGTGGCCGGCATCGACATCGGCCAGCTGGGCCTGCCCAGCGCCATCACCGACCTGCTGAGCGCCGCCAACAGCTACGGCAGCTACCAGTTCAACGTCATGCTGGACGAGTCACTGTCCTCTACCCGGATCGCCGCCGTGGAGCAGGCCCTGAATGATGCCGTTTCCGGCGTCGGGAACTGCACCGGCACCGTCGAGATCAGCGGTATGCAGGACCTGACCAGCCAGCTGAGCAGCGGCCTCTCTGTCAAGATCTACGGCCCTGACGCCGATACCATTACCGCACTGGGCGATAAGGTCGTCCAGATGGTCAACGACACCGAGGGCTTCGCCAATGCCGCCACCGGCCTCGGTCAGGGCGATGCGACCATCAATCTGGACATCGACCGCGACAAGGTCCGCGCCTATGGCCTGACGGTTGCGCAGGTCTACCAGCAGATCGCCGCCAAGCTCACCACCACCACGACGGCGGAGACGCCCGTCACGGTAGACGGCTCCACCATGAAAGTCCAGATCAGCGATAATCTTGACCCTGTGACCAAGGAAAACATGATGGACATGACCTTCACCACCAGTGTCATGGACGCCACCGGCACCACCACCACCGGCACCTGCACGCTGGGCGATATTGCTTCCTGGACGACGGGTACTGCCCCCGACTCCATCACCAGCGAGAACCAGACCCGCTACATCACGGTGACGGCAGACACGCTGGACGGCTACAATACCACGGTCCAGTCCCGCGTGCTGCAGAAGACGCTGGACGCCTTCGCCCTCACCGATGAGATGCCCGAGGGCTGCTCCTTCTCGCTGGGCGGCGAGTCCTCCACCGTCAACCTGATGGTCGACGAGATGGTGCAGTGGATGGCTCTGGCCCTGCCCTTCGTCTATCTGGTCATGGTGGCTCAGTTCCAGAGCCTGCTGTCCCCCTTCATCGTCCTGTTCACGGTGCCGCTGGCCTTCACTGGCGGCCTGCTGGGTATGCTGGTCACCGGCCAGCAGCTGACCATGATCTCCCTGATGGGCTTCATCGTCCTGATGGGTACCGTCGTCAACAACGGCATCGTCTTCGTGGACTACGCCAACCAGCTGCGTCTGGGCGGTCTGGAGCGCCGTGCGGCCCTTGTCGCCACCGGCAAGACCCGTATGCGTCCTATCCTCATGACCACCCTGACCACCGTTCTGGCCATGCTGCAGATGGTGTTCAGCAACGATATGGCGAGCCAGCTCATGAGCGGCATGGCCATCGTCATCATCTGCGGCCTGAGCTATGCCACCCTGATGACCCTGTACATCGTCCCCATCCTCTACGACATCCTCTTCAAGAAGCCGCCGCTGGTGGTCGATGTGGGTGACGACGGAATGGACGACATCCCCGACGATGCCGCCGAGTATATCGCGCAGTCGAATGCCGCCGCGGCTCAGCCCGCCCAGCCGGAGGCCTGAGGCTGTCTCCTATCTATATAGAATAAGTATCTGCCCCGAAACCGCTGCACAGTCTGATGTGCGGCGGTTTCTTTTGTTCCCTGACAGCAGCAGCGTCCTTGCCCTCTCAGGCGCTTCGCGCCAGCTCTCCCAAAGGGAGAGCCTTTTAAGATGAAAGGCTTTTTCGCAATATGTCCAAAAAATCTCTCGAAATTTTGGAAGATGAATCTAAAAGCATTCTCACACAAGTCTGGAAAACTGTGCTATAATCATAATTATGGACGAGGTCGGGGCTGCGCTGCCCTGACCGAAAATAATGAAGAAGGAGGCGAGCCTTATGGCACAGTTCCGCTCCAAGCCCTTTGGTGTGACCAAAAACGGTGATAAGGTGGATGAATACATCATCTCCAATCCCGGTGGACTTGAGGTCAGCGTGCTGAACTATGGCTGTGTGATCAAAAATCTCTTCGTCCCTACAAAAACAGGTCCGGTGGATGTGGTCGTCGGACACGACACCCTCGCCGACTATGAGGCGGATTTCAACTCATCCGGCAGCACCTGCTGCGGTGCGTTCGTGGGCCGGTACGCCAACCGCATTGAAAATGCGGAATTTTCTCTCAGCGGCAAGACCTACAAGCTGGAAGCCAACAATGGCAGAAATCACCTGCACGGCACCTTCCCCCGCAAAATTTACGATGTGAAGATGTTCGGCGACACCCTTTTGATGGAGACCGAAAGCCCGGCGGGCGAAGACGGTTTCCCCGGAAATCTGAAGGTCAGTGTGCGGTATATCCTCACGCCGGACAACACCCTGCGGATGGACTACCGTGTGTCCACTGACGAGGACACCATCATCAATCTGACCAACCACACCTACTTCAACCTCGACGGCGGCGGCAATGTGCTGGGCCAGAAGCTCCGCATTTACGCTTCCAACTACCTCGAGGGCAACAACGAGACCTGCCCCACGGGCAAGATCCTGCCCGTGGACGGTACGCCGATGGACTTCCGCACCGGAAAGCCTCTGGGACGCGACCTCGACACCGGCTTCTACCAGACCACCATGGCGGGCGGCGGCTTCGACCACTGCTATGTCCTCGACCGGCCCCGGGGTGCCAGCCAGAGCCTCTGCGCCTGGGCGTCCAGCGACAAGACCGGCATCAGCATGAAGATGTACACCACCCAGCCGGGCATCCAGCTCTACACCGGCAACTTCCTGCAGAACTGCCCCTCCCCCGGCAAGGGCGGCGTCCCGCTGGAAAAGTACGGCGGCTTTGCCCTTGAGACCCAGCACTTCCCCTGCAGCCCCTCTCACCCGGAGTTCCCGACGACGGTGCTGCGGGCAGGCAAAGTCTTCCGGGCCAACACTACGCTCCGCTTCTTCACCGGCCGTCAGTGCGGCCGTTTGTAAGCAAATATCAGCCGCAGCAAAGGGCAGCTCTCTTGCGGGAGCTGCCCTTTGCTGTTTTTGCGTGTCCTCTCCATGCCTTGCGGACTAAAAATCTTTGCAGTTCATCAGACCGGACGAAAAGATGCAACAAAAATACATTTTAATAAAAAAGCCGGTACTTGATTCTCTGTGCAAAAAGCGGTATCCTTTAGGCAGACAGAGCACAAGGGTTCTGTGCGAAGCAACATTTGGAACAAGAGAGGTATTGGACATGGCTATTTTGGTTTCCGGCGGCGCAGGCTACATCGGCAGCCACACCTGCATCGAGCTTCTGAATGCCGGCTACGACGTCGTCGTGGCGGACAATTACTATAATGCATCCCCTGTGGTCCTCGACCGCGTCAAGCAGATCACCGGCAAGGACTTCCGCTTCTATCAGGCCGATATGACCAAACACGAGGATGTGGAGAAGATCTTCGCCGAGTGTCCCGACATCACGGCGGTCATCCAGTTCGCAGCCTATAAGGCCGTCGGCGAGAGCGTGTCCAAGCCCATCGAATACTACTACAATAACCTCAACTGCACGCTGGTCATCCTGGATGTGATGCGCAAGCATAACTGCCACAACTTCGTGTTCAGCTCTTCCGCCACCGTCTACGGCGACCCCGCCAGTGTGCCGATCACCGAGGACTTCCCCGTGGGTGCCACCACCAACCCCTACGGCACCACCAAGGCCATGACCGAGCGCATCCTCACCGATGTCTGCAAGGCTGACCCCACCCTGAACGTGGCTCTGCTGCGCTACTTCAACCCCATCGGCGCCCACAAGTCCGGCCTCATCGGCGAGGACCCCAACGGCATCCCCAACAACCTCATGCCCTACATCGCCAAGGTGGCTGTGGGCAAGCTGGAAAAGGTCCATGTCTTCGGCAATGACTACCCCACTCCCGACGGCACCGGCGTCCGCGACTACATCCATGTCGTGGACCTGGCCCGCGGCCATGTCTGCGCCATCAAGAAGCTGGAAACGAACTGCGGCCTCTTCATCTGCAACCTCGGCACCGGCAAGGGCTACAGCGTGCTGGATGTCATCCACGCCTTCGAGAAGGCCTGCGGCAAGCCCATCCCCTACGTCATCGATGCCCGCCGCCCCGGCGACATCGCCGAGTGCTATGCTGACCCCACCAAGGCCAGGAATGAGCTTGGCTGGGTGGCTGAGTACGGCATCGAGGAGATGTGCGCCGACAGCTGGAACTGGCAGAAGAAGAACCCTGACGGCTACCACACCGCGAACTGAATAAAAAACGATAAGAGCCTGTACGGCGGGTACTTCCCGGGTACAGGCTCTTATTTTTTGCACTTTTTCGGATATTCGAGGATGGCGGCATGATTTTTTTCAGAGAACAGTTCAGAACAGCCCCGTTTCTCTTGACAACGCCGGAAAGTTAGCCTATATTACTGTTGTTAATGCAAACTAACAAACGCGCTCGAGAGGAACATTCCATATGACGTTGAAAGATTTGAACATCGGCGAGACCGCCGTGGTCGGGACCGTGGGCGGCGAAGGCGCTCTGCGGCAGCATTTTCTGGATATGGGGCTGATCCCCGGTGAGGAGGTCACGCTGGTCAAATTTGCCCCCATGGGCGACCCGATGGAGCTGAGCATCCACGGCTACGAGCTGACCCTCCGGCTGGACGATGCCGCCCGCATCGGGGTCACTCTGGCCAAAGCCCCGGCGGCGAAAAAGGCGGCGGCAGAAAGTGAAAAGCCGGTGGAGCACCCGGGCCTCGGCGAAGGCGGACGCTACCACACCAAAAAGGGCGAGAACCCTCTGCCCGACGGCACGACCCTTACCTTTGCGCTGGCGGGCAACCAGAACTGCGGCAAGACGACCCTCTTCAACCAGCTCACCGGCTCCAACCAGCACGTCGGCAATTTCCCGGGTGTGACGGTGGACCGCAAGAGCGGTGCGATCCGGAATAACCCGAATACGGAGGTCACAGACCTGCCCGGCATCTACTCCATGTCGCCCTATACCAGCGAGGAGATCGTGACCCGGCAGTTCATCATCGGCGAGAAGCCCACGGGCATCATCAATATCGTGGACGCCACCAACATCGAGAGAAATCTGTACCTCACCATGCAGCTCATGGAGCTGGATACGCCGATGGTGCTGGCGCTGAACATGATGGACGAGATGCGCGGCAACGGCGGCACTGTCCGCATCAATAAGATGGAGGCCATGCTGGGCATCCCGGTCGTGCCCATCTCTGCGGCAAAGAACGAGGGCGTGGACGAGCTGGTGGACCATGCGCTCCATGTCGCAAAGTATCAGGAGCGGCCGGGCCGGATGGATTTCTGCGGCGAGGAGGATCACGGCGGCGCAGTCCACCGCTGCATCCACGGCATCATCCACCTGATCGAGGATCATGCCAGGGCCGCAGGCATCCCGGTGCGCTTTGCGGCCACAAAGCTCGTGGAGGGCGACCAGCGCATCGAGGCGGCCCTGAAGCTCGACCAGAACGAAAAAGAGATGATCGAGCACATCATCGTCCAGATGGAGCAGGAGCGGGGTCTGGACCGCGCCGCCGCCATCGCGGATATGCGGTTCCACTTCATCCACCAGCTGGTGGATCAGACCGTCGTGAAGCCCCGCCAGAGCAAGGAGCAGCTCCGCTCGGCCCAGATCGACCGGTTCCTCACGGGCCGCTATACCGCCATCCCGGCCTTTGTGGGCATCATGGCGCTGGTGTTCTACCTCACCTTCGGCGTCATCGGTCTGGCGCTCCAGAACCTGCTGGAAGTGGGCATTGATGCCCTGACCGCCGCGGTGGACTCCACCCTCACGGCGTGGAACGTCAACGCAGCCGTCCACTCGCTGGTCATCGACGGCATCTTCACCGGTGTGGGCAGTGTGTTGAGCTTCCTGCCCATCATCGTGACCCTGTTCTTCTTCCTCTCTCTGCTGGAGGATACCGGATACATGGCCCGCGTGGCATTCGTGATGGATAAGCTTCTCCGCCGCATCGGCCTCTCGGGGCGCAGCATCGTGCCAATGCTCATCGGCTTCGGCTGCACCGTCCCCGGCGTCATGGCCAGCCGCACCCTGCCCTCGGAGCGCGACCGCAAAATGACCATCCTGCTCACCCCCTTTATGAGCTGCTCGGCCAAGCTGCCCATCTACAGCCTGTTTGCGGCGGCCTTCTTCCCGGAGCACGCGGCTCTGGTGATGGTCAGCCTCTATTTCCTCGGCATTGCGGTGGGCATTCTGATGGCCATCCTGCTGAAGAGCAGTGTCTTTAAGGGCGAGGCCGTCCCCTTTGTGATGGAGCTGCCCAACTACCGCCTGCCCGGCCTCAAGAATGTGGTCCAGCTGCTCTGGGAAAAGGCCCGCGATTTCCTCCAGCGCGCCTTTACGGTCATCTTTGTGGCGACCATCATCATCTGGTTCCTGCAGAGCTTCGACCTGCGGCTCAGCCTCACCGCTGACCCGCAGCAGAGCATCCTTGCATGGCTGGCCAGCGGTATCGCGCCGCTGTTTGCGCCACTGGGCTTTGCCGACTGGCGGGTGTCTACGGCCCTGATCACCGGCTTTATGGCCAAGGAGAGCGTCGTTTCGACCCTCACCATCCTCTATGGCTCCTCTGCGGCCTTTGCCGCCGCGCTGTCCCCGGCGGCGGCTGCACCCCTGCTGGTGTTCTGCCTGCTCTATACGCCCTGCATCGCGGCGGTGGCCTCGGTCAAGCGGGAGCTGGGCGGCAAGTGGGCGTTTATCATGGTGGCAAATCAGTGCATCGTAGCATGGCTGGCGGCCTTCGGCACGCGGCTCATCATGATGCTGTAAAGAAAACGGAAACAGGGAGCGGCCTGCAAGATGCAGGCCGCTCCTTTTCTCTTGACAATCGCTGCGTTTTTGTGCTATTATTACTTCAAATTTGAATGATGCAATTTTGAATCACAAGGAGGTGTCCCATGAATACCCCGGGCATCGAATTCGGGCGGAAGACCTCGGCGGCTTACGCCGCCCTCTGCAAGCCCCTGTGCCAGAAACTCCATCTGCCCCAGACGGCTTTTGACATCCTGATGTTCCTCGCCAACAACCCCGGCTACCAGACCGCCAGCGACGTGGTGGAGGTGCGCAAACTGAAAGCAAACCTCGTCTCGGTGAACATAGACCGTCTGGTGCAGGAGGGCTACCTCGTCCGCGAGGCTGACCCCGGCGACCGCCGCCGCACCCTGCTGCGCTGCACCGAAAAAACCTGCCCTATCATCGAGCAGGGCCGGGCCTTGCAGGAGGAATTTGGTGCGCGTCTGCTGGAACACACCAATGAAGCACAGCGAAAGGCGTTCTTCGAGACGATGGACATTATAAATGAGAATCTGGACGCCATTCTGGAAGGAGAAGCATGAACGTTTTATCCTCGGCGTGGTGGTCATGGGATTCAACTGGCTCAGCTGACCGTATCCGGACAAAAAGAAATGCCTGTGCGGCAGATGCTGCACAGGCATTTTGAATGTTCTTTTAACGGACGAACTCGACCTCAACGTCGCCGTTCTTGGTGGCGAGGTTCAGCTTGTTGGGGGCATCTGCATTCTGCTGCAGGGTGTCCTTGCCGAAGAAGAGGAAGTTCTTGTCGCTGGCGTCGGAGACGCGGATCTTGCCGCCGCCTGCGGCCAGATCAAAGCCGTAAGAGCTGCCGCTGCCGATCACAGAGCCGGTGATGCTGCCGTTCTGCACCTTGGCGTTGCAGATGTTGGCAGAGATGTTTTCCAGCTTGAGGGTGCCGCTGTTCTGGATGGTGGCGGCCACATTCTGGGAGGTGACGCCGCTCATGGTGATCTTGCCGTTGCGGGTGGTGCCGCTCAGGGTGGAGCCGTTGAAGTTCGACACCTCGATGCGGCCATTGTCGGTGGTGAGGCTGGCGGTCTGTGCCGAAACGCCGTCCAGCGTGATGCTGTCGTTGGTGGTGCTGACGGTGATGTTTGCCAGCGTCTGGCGGGGTACCTGCAGCGTCAGGGTGCAGCTGCGGGTGTCCTCACTCTGGATGATGAGGGAAGCGTTGGGCTCCCGGGTCTTGGTCACGGTGAGGGTGCTGCCCGCCACCGTGAAGTCGTAGAGCTTGGAGCTTTCAAAGGCGTAGCTCGAGGTGTAGGTGTAATTGGCGCGGACGTGGTCGATGTCGGCGGCCTGCAGAATGACCGCAGCGCTGTTGTCCTGCACCACGATGGCGTTGATGCCGGCCGGTGCGTCATAGCTGGCGCTGTAAGTGGCCACAGATGCCGCCGCGCCGCAGAAGAGCGCAGCCGCCGTGACAGCTGTCAGAAGAGCGAGAAGAAACTTTTTCATAAGGAAAACCTCCTGTCGCAATAAAATAGATAAGCGGAATGTCCCGCAGAAGATTTTACTTTATCCGTCCGGGCCGCAGCTGCAGCCCGGATAGAATTTCTCACCCTAAAAATACCGCAGCAGAGAAAAAAAGTCAAGAGAGAAAAAATGAACAATAAAAAACGCCTGCACAGTGGTGCAGGCGCAAAAGCAGGATAAATTATTTTTCTTCGATGGTGGAGTGCTCGATGACATAGTCGGCAGCGCGGCGGATGCCCTCGTTGCGGCGGATGGCCTCCACGTTGGATGCAGCCTTGACTTCCTCGAGGGTCTTCTTGGTGCGCTCAGCGCGCTCGGACAGGGTCTTGTCGATGTCCTCCTCAGTGGGGACGAGGTTCTCGTTCTGAGCGATCTGCAGCAGGGCCATCCGGGCGCGGGTGTTCTTCTCCGCAGCAGTGTGGACAGCGGCAGTGAAGCTCTCGCGGGTCTGATGGATCTGGCTCAGGTAGCGGTCGAGGCTCAGGCGCTGCATCTGCAGCTGCTGCTGGATCTGCTCCATCTTCTGCTGATAGGCGCTCTCGACGAGAACGCTGGGCAGCTCGCCCTCAGCGGCTGCGGCCAGCTGGGTGAGGATGGCGTCCTTGGCGCGGTTGAGCGCGGCGGCGTGTTTGTTGTCGTGGAGCTGCTGACGGATCTGGGCGCGGAACTCGTCCATGGTGTCCACATTGGCAGCCTTCTTGGCAAAATCGCTGTTCAGAGCGGGCAGCTGGCGGACACAGACGTCGTGCAGCTTGATTTTGAAGACCACGGGCTTGCCGGCCAGGTCCTTGGCGTGGTAGCGGGCCGGGAAGGTGACGAAGATGTCGAACTCCTCGCCGCCCTTGTGACCGAGGATGCCTTCCTCGAAGCCGGGGATCATCCGGCCGCTGCCCAGCTGCAGGGTCTGGTTCTGGGCGGTGCCGCCGTTGAAGGGCTTGCCTTCCAGCAGGCCCTCGTAGTCGATGTGGACGATGTTGCCCTTGACGGCCGGACCCTTGTGAGGCACCAGCTCAGCGGCCATGGCGCGGCGGCGCTCCAGCACAGCGTCGATCTCCTTGTCGGTGACTTCCGGGGTGACGCACTCGGTCTTGAAGCCGGTGGTCTGGGTCAGGTTCAGCTCAGGCTGCAGGGCGGTGGTGGCAGTGGCCACAAAGCCCTCGTCCTTCTTCACGCTGACCAGGTCGTAGACCGGCTCGTCCACAGCGTGGAAGCCGTGTTCTGCCATCGCTGCGTTGTACAGGGCCGGGACGTCCTTGTCCATCAAATCGTTGATGGCGTCGTACCAGAAGGTGTGCTCGCCGCGGTCGGCCTCGATCTGGGCGCGGTCAGCCTCGCCCTTGGCAAAGCCCTTGATGGTGTACGTTGCGCGGGTGCGCTCGTACACGGCGTTGGACGCAGCTTCCAGCTCCTCAGCCGAAGCGCTGAAAGTCATTTTGCAGACACTCTTTTCGGGAGTTTCCACGCTTACCAGTTTCATAGGTTCTACCCTCCGTGCTGCCCCCTGAAAGGGCAAGATTCAAAACATTATGAAGTTATTATAGCACAATAAGCTCAAAAGCGGTATAATAAAAAGAAAGAAAATCTGTTCTTTTGTCAGCGAATGGGGTCCCGGGCGCTGCAAAACGAAAGGAAGTGTACACCTCATGCGTCTGTTCGACGTTCTCGGGCCGGTGATGATCGGCCCCTCCTCCAGCCATACGGCGGGTGCGGCCCGCATTGGATATACGGCTCAGAAGCTGCTGGGCGACGTCCCCGCCGAGGCGGACATTGGGCTCTACGGCAGCTTTGCCACCACAGGCCGGGGCCACGGCACCGACCGTGCGCTGGTGGCGGGCCTGCTGGGTCTCCGCCCGGACGACCCCCGCCTGCCCGACAGCTTCGCGCTGGCCGAGGAGGCCGGCATGAAGTTCACCATCCATCCGGTGGAGCTCCGTGCCGCCCACCCGAATACGGCGGTGCTTACCTTAAAGAGTAAGGCGGGCCGGACCCTCGTCCTGAAGGCGGCCTCTGTGGGCGGCGGACGCATCCGCGTGACGGAGATCGACGGTGTGCCTGCCGACTTTGGCGGGGACAGCAACACCCTTATCATCCATAACGAGGACACCCCCGGCTGCATCGCCGAGGTCACGATGTCGCTGGCCCAGCGCCGCATCAACATCGCATCCATGCAGGTGTTCCGCGCCGCGACGGGCGGCTACGCCGTTATGGTGCTGGAATGTGACTCCCACATCCCCCACGTGCTGGAACAGCAGATGGCCGTGATGCCAGGCATCCGCAAAGTCACCTGCCTGAACATCGACGAGCCGGAAGAATGCGAGGAGGACTGAGAAGTGTCGTTTTTATCCTGTGAAGAGATGCTGGCCGCTGCCCGCAGCCAGAATATTTCCCTTTCGGAGGCCATCCTCCGCAGCGATTTAGCCGAGAGCCGCCTCACCGAGGCCCACAGCCGGGAGATGATGCACCACCTCTGGCAGGTGATGCAGGCCACCAGCCGGGACTATGACCCGGCCCAGCGCAGCCGAAGCGGCCTTTCGGGCGGCGATGCGGCCAAGGTGGAGCAGGCCCATCAAGAAGGAAAGAGCCTTGGCGGCGATTACCTCGCCGCAGTGACTGCCGAAGCTCTCAAGACCGCCGAGTGCAACGCCTGCATGAAGCGCATCGTCGCTGCCCCCACGGCGGGCAGCTGCGGCGTCCTGCCCGCTGTTCTGCTGCCGTTGGCCCGCAGCGGCGAGGCCGACGAAGAGTCTATTTGCGACGCCCTCTATGTCGCCGCCGGATTCGGTCAGGTCATCGCGGCCCGCGCCACTCTCGCGGGCGCGGAGGGCGGCTGTCAGGCCGAGGTGGGCGCGGCCAGCGCGATGGCCGCCGCCGCTCTCTGCCACCTCAAGGGCGGCGCGCCGGAGCAGTGCGCCGCTGCCGCCGCAATGGCTCTGGGCAACCTGCTGGGCCTCGTCTGTGACCCCGTGGCCGGCCTCGTGGAAGTTCCCTGCGTCAAGCGGAATGTCGTCGGCGCCGTGAACGCCGTCTCCTGTGCGAATATGGCCCTTGCCGGGGTGGACTACGCCATCCCCTGTGATGAGGTCATCGACGCCATGGGCCGCGTGGGCAGCCTGCTCTCCCCCGACCTCCGGGAGACCGGTCAGGGCGGTCTTGCCGCCACGCCCACCGGCGTCCGCATCGCCCAGACCCTCGCGGAGCAGGGCTGATGCATAGAAAATAAAAGAAAAGTGGATGAAAAGACGTTCCTTTTCGGAAATCTCAAAAATATTTCCGAAAAAGTGTTGACAAAACCCCGGTTCAGTGATAAAATACATCATGTTCCGAACGGAACGTATGCGTTGGTAGCTCAGCTGGATAGAGTGACTGACTACGAATCAGTAGGCCGGGGGTTCGAGTCCCTTCCATCGCACCAGAAAATGCCGTGAAATCGAAAGATTTCATGGCTTTTTTGTTTTTCTGGCAGAGTCTGCACACTTTTGCACATCTCCTGCACACTTTACAAAAAAGCCATGAACTCTTTGCATCGCTTGCACAGCGTGTATTTCGCTGCACAAAAAAGAGAATTTTACGCGAAGAGCACTCGCGTCAGCTCGCGGCGCTCCTCTGCGTCCATCTGCCGGATGGCTTCAAGGAGCATTTTACCCGTGATTTTTGTTGCCACCGGCGTTTTGTTTTCCGGGGGTTCCTGCGGCTTTGCACCTGCTACATCCTGCGTGTAGAAGTCGGCTTCGATCTTCTCGGTCAACTCCAACCGGGGTTTGTCCTGCGTGTGAGCGTAGGTGTCCATCAGGACGGCGGCAGTTGCATGGCCGGTATTGCCCTGCACCGATTTGAAATCACCGCCGGATTGTAGCAGCTGGTAGGTGGCACTGGAGTGGCGCAGACTGTGGAACACGATCTTCTCAAACTCCGGGTGCTCTGCCCGCCACATACGATACCACTTGGTCAGAACGTCCGGGGCAATGGGTAAGCCGTCTGGTAAGCGGAACAGCTGACCGCAGTTGCTGTACTTTTCCGGGGCGCTCTGCTCGTCCTGCTTCATCTTTTCCAGCCATGCCAGAAGCTCCTCTTTCAAGGGCTTGGTCATGTACAGGATGCGGTTGGACTTTTTGGTCTTAGTCCGCTTGAGGATCAGCGAGGACTTGCTCCCCTCCCGTCTGTCCGGGAAGGTGTGGTAG
>OJRR01000373.1_pt1 | contig 15489 bp, 9 predicted proteins | sample 1599251 | NCBI WGS metagenome assembly OJRR01 (sample SAMN03922536, study PRJEB24848) | human gut metagenome | isolation source: stool sample | host: Homo sapiens | place: Germany | collected 2010-05
TAAGAGACAGGTGCAGCTCATCGGCACCGTGGACCGCGCCGACGAGTGGATCGAGGACGACGGCACCCGCTGGGTGCGGGTGGTGGACTATAAGACCGGCACGAAAAAGCTCGACCTGCGGGAAGTCTACTGCGGCCTCGACTGTCAGATGCTGCTCTACCTGTTCAGCCTGACCCGGGACGCCGACGGACGCTTTACCGGGGCAGAGCCTGCGGGTGTGCTGTATCTGCTGGCCGACCCGGCCCCTGAGACGACCACCCGGGGCAAGGCCGCCCGGAGCATGGAATACAAGCTGGACGGCCTCGTCCGGGACGAGCAGAAGGTCTTCGACGCCATGGACGCCGAGGAGACGGGGCGGTATCTGCCCTTCAGCTTCCGGGGCGGTGTACCCAGCCCCTACCAGAAAGAGAAACGCGCCGACAAGGCCAAGCTCTCCCGCATCCAGCTCCATCTGGACGACCTTGTGACCCAGATGGGCGAACAGCTCTACAGCGGCTGCATCGCCGCCGAGCCGCTGGTCACGGGCCGCAGCCCCTGCCGGTGGTGCGACTACGGCTTCATCTGCTGCCATGAGGACGGCATCGGAGAGCGGGCGCTGGATGCCCCCGCAAAGCCGTTTGAACCGCCAGAAAATTCAGATAAAAAGAAGGAGGAAGACCAGTGAGCGAGACAAAATGGACCCCGGCCCAGCGTGCCGCCATCGACGACCGGGGCGGTGCGCTGCTGGTGAGCGCCGCCGCCGGCAGCGGCAAGACCGCCGTCCTGACGGAGCGGGCCGTCCGGCTCATCACCGACCCGGAACATCCCGTGGACGCCGACAGGCTCCTCATCGTCACCTTCACCAACGCCGCCGCCGCAGAGCTCCGCGCCCGCATCGGGCAGGCGCTGCTCCGCCGCAGTCAGGCAGAGCCGGGCAACACGGCCCTCCGCCGCCAGCGGATGCTGCTGCAGAGAGCCCCCATCTGCACCATCGACGCCTTCTGCCTCGACCTGCTCCACAAGCACTTTCAGGCGCTGGACATCCCGCCGGATTTCACCCCTGCCGACCCCGGCAGCGTGGAGATGCTGCGGAACGCGGCCCTCTCCGAGACGCTGGAAGCGGCCTATCAGGATGCGGACTTCTGCGCTTTTGCCGACCTCTACGGCAAGGGCCGCACCGACAAGGCGGCGGGGGAGGCGGTTTTGCAGGTCTATGACTTCCTCCGCGCCCTGCCGGACTACGATAAAAAGCTGGACGAGATGCTGGCCCCGTGGCAGGACGAGAACGGCTTTGCCCGCACCTGCTGGCATGATATTCTGATGCAGGAGGCCGCCCGCTCTGCCCGGGCCGCGAAGGAGCTGCTCTGCGCCGCGCGGAACGACTGCAGGGAGGACTTCGTGACAGCGCAGGCCGACGCCGAGGCCAGCAAAAAGACCCCTGCCGCCAAGGAAAAGGCTGTGGCGGCAGTGAACGAGAAGTTCGCCGAACCCCTCGAGCGGCTGGAAAACTCCGCCGCCCTGCTGGGCGAGGTGGAGCGTCTGGCCGGGGCGGGGGAATGGACGCCCCTCTACGACAGGCTGACGCCCTACGTCCTCGGCATGGAACAGGCCCCCGGCCTCAAAAATATGAAAAAGCGGCTCACCGGCGAGCACAAGGACGCCGTCAAGACCCGGGCCGACGAGGCCGCAAAGCTCTTTGAAAAAATCGAAGATCTGATAAGCTGTAGTCTGGATGAGGCAGAGCTTGACCGGAAAGCCGCCGAACCCTGCCTCCGCGCCCTCTTTGACGCCGTGCGGGACTTTGACGCCCGCTTTGCGGCCCGGAAGCGGGAGCGGAGATTGCTGGAATTCAGCGACTTCGAGCATCTGGCCCTGCGGCTCCTGCGGGACGCCGACGGCCAGCCCACCGAGCTGTGTCAGGGCATCCGGCAGGGCTACGCCGCCGTCATGGTGGATGAGTATCAGGACACGAACGCCCTGCAGGACGCCCTTTACCGCTGTCTGGCCAGCCCGGCAGGGGATGACCTCTTCCTCGTGGGCGACTTAAAGCAGAGCATCTACCGCTTCCGTCAGGCGGACCCCAGCATCTTCCGGGAAAAGCTGGAGAGCTGGCCCCTCCTGCCCGGCGGCGAGGCCCGCCCCCGCCCCGAGGACGGCAGGCCCGGCGAGAACGCCATGCTGGCGCTGGACGCCAACTTCCGCTCTGCCCCGCAGGTGGTGGCGGGCATCAACTTTATCTTCGAACAGCTCATGACGCCCGCTCTGGGCGACACGGCCTACGGCGACGGCCAGCGCCTCGTCTGCGGCGCACCCGGCGCGTACGAGGGCAGTGTGGAGGCCCACTTCCTGCCCGACGATGCCGCCGAGACGGATGCACAGTATATCACCGGCCGCATCGAGGCGATGGTGGCCTCCGGCGAGCCGGTGCGGGACGGCGGCACCACCCGCCCGGTGCAGTACGAGGACTGCTGTGTCCTGCTGGCGGCGAGAGGCGACTTCCCGGCCTACGCCGAGGCCCTGACGGCCCGGGGCATCCCGGTCTACGCCGACGCCCGGGAGAACCTGCTGGATGCGCCCCACATCCGCCCCCTCATCGCCCTGCTGCGGGTCATCGACAACCCCGCGCAGGACATCTATCTCGCTGCCGCCATGCTGGGGCCAATGTTCGGCTTTACGGACGACGACCTCGTCCGCCTCCGGGCCGGAGCGCAGACACCCGATCAGCACACCCGCATCAGCCTCTACGGCGCAGTTTTACAGGCCGTCCAGAGCGGGGCGGAGGATGATTTCACCCGCCGGGTGCAGGCGTTCTACCGGCGTCTCACGGCCCTGCGCCGGATGGCCCGGAGCGTGCCGGTGGAGGAACTGCTGGAAGAAATTTTTGTTTCCACCGGCTACCTCGCCGCCCTCGGTGCCATGGAGAACGGCCAGCGCCGCCGGGAGGACGCGCGGCGCTTCGCCTCCTTCTGCGCCGGGGCGGGCGCGGGCGGCATCTCGGCCCTCGTCCGTGCCATCGATGCGGCCACGCTGGCGGGCTCCACCGGGCAGGAGACTGCCCCCGGCGGGGCGCGGCCCGGCTGCGTCACCATCATGACCATCCACCGCTCCAAGGGCTTGCAGTTCCCGGTGGTGTTCGTGGCCGACACGGCCCGGCAGTTCAACGCTGCCGACACTCGCCAGCCCGTCCTGCTCCACCGCGTCTGGGGCGCGGGCCTCCGTCTCCGTCCCGAGGGCGGCGAGGGGGCCTATAAGACGGCGGCCTACACCGCCCTCTCCACCGTTCACGCCGCCGAGATGCGGAGCGAGCAGATGCGGCTTTTGTATGTGGCCCTCACCCGGGCGCAGGATAAGCTGATCCTGACGGTGCCGCTGGGCATCGGCCGGACGTCCAACCCCTTCGCCAAAGCCGCCGCCTTCCTCGCCGCCGGGGCGGGGGAGACCCTGAACGCTCAGGCGGGCAGCTTCGCCGACTGGCTGCGGGCGGCGCTCCTCGTCCACCCCAACGGCGGGCCTCTCCGCCGTCTGGCCGGGAACCTCGAGCTGCCCTTTGCGGACACCAGAAGCACCATCGACCTCACAGTGCAGGCCGATGTCCTCCCGCCCGAAGAAGCCTCCGCCGAGGCGGAAGAGCCGCCCCGGCCCGAGGCCGACCCGGCCCTTGTGGAGACGCTGCGGCAGGGCTTCGGCTGGCGGTATCCGGCGGCAGCGCTGGCGGACATCCCGGCTAAGGTCAGCGTGACCAGCCTCGTCCACGCCGCGGAGCAGACCACCCTCGAGCGCCCGGGCTTCCTTTCGAAGGACGGCCTCACCGCCGCCGAGATGGGTACGGCTCTCCATGCCTTCCTCGAGCACGCCGACTTCGGGGCGCTGGCCGCTGTGCGGGACGCAGAGGACGACGCCGTTCTGGCCGCTGTCCGCGCCGAACGGGAGCGTCAGGCGGCGGCGCAGCTCACGCCCCCCGCTATTGCCGGGAAGCTGGATGTCTATAAGATACTCCGCTTTGTGCGCAGCGAGGCGTTCCGCCGCATCTGCGGGGCAGAGGATGTGCTGCGGGAGCTGGCTTTTATCACCTCGCTGCCTGCCGCCGAGGTCATGGCCGCTCAGGGCCGCGCCCTGCCCGACGGCCCTGCCGCCGACGCCGGGGTACTGGTGCAGGGCATCGCGGACATCGTCCTCATCTACCCCGACCACCTCGAGCTTCTGGACTACAAGACGGACCGCCGCAAGACTCCTGCCGACTTCGTCCGCGCCTACCGCGCTCAGCTGGAGCTCTACGCCAGGGCCATCGATAAGCGCTTCGCCCCCCGGCGGGTGACTTATAAAGGGATATATTCGCTGGAGCTGGGGGAGCTGATAGAGGTATAAATAAGAAAGCAGGGCGCAAAGCCTCTCCCTTTGGGAGAGGTGTCACCGAAGGTGACGGAGAGGTTGGATCTGGCGGTGGCCTGCGGGCAGGCTGTCCTTCGTCCAACCTCTCAGTCTGCTTCGCAGACAGCTCCCCTAGTAGGGGAGCCTCTGGCGAAGAGGCAAGGTTTTAAGGTGCAACGGAAAAGCAAACATAAAATTTCAAATTCCCGCATAAAAATGCTTGACAGCCTCCCCGGGGTGTGGTAGAATACCTGAGTAAAGAAAGCAGCTACGGCCTGTGCCGCGCTCGCCTTGAGGGGTAAGGATCCCCGGGCTATACCCTGAACCGATTCGTCTTGAAGACCGAATCGCGCTTTTGAGTGAATTTTGCGCGGCTGTCCCGAAACTGGGGCGGCCGCGTTTTCTATGCCAAAAAACGCAACACTATGGACTATTGTTTGGAGGTGCATTCATTATCGCTACCGCTGGAAAGTCGAAGGAACTGGAGATCAACGGTCAGATCCGTGACCGTGAGGTTCGCCTGATCGGAGCCGACGGCGAGCAGAAGGGCGTGGTCAGCATTCAGGTGGCCATGCGCGCTGCTGAGGACGCCGGACTTGATCTGGTCAAGATCGCCCCGCAGGCTGTCCCGCCTGTGTGCAAGGTGCTGGATTACGGCAAGTACCGCTTTGAACAGCAGAAGAAGGAGAAGGAAGCCAAGAAGAACCAGAAGGTGGTCGAAGTCAAAGAGACCCGCCTCTCGCTCAACATTGACACCAACGACTTCAACACCAAGCTGAACCAGACGGCCAAGTTCCTGGCCGCTGGCCACAAGGTAAAGGCCTCGATCCGTTTCCGCGGCCGTGAGATGGCGCACAGCGCACTCGGTGCTGACGTGCTGAAGCGCTTTGCTGAGGCCCTGCCTCAGGCAAGCATGGATAAGCCGCCGGTCCTCGAGGGCCGCACGATGTCCATTCTGCTGATCCCGAAACCCAATAAGGACTAATTTTAGGAGGATACTAAAATGGCTAAGATGAAACTGAAGACGCACTCCGGCGCTAAGAAGCGCTTTAAGCTGACCAAGAACGGCAAGATCAAGCGCGGCCATGCATTCCGCAGCCACATCCTGACCAAGAAGACCACCAAGCTGACCCGTGGTTACCGTCAGCCCAGCTACGTTGATAAGACCAACGCAGCTACCATCAAGAGCATGCTGCCCTACGCCTAAGAGCGAGCCGCAGGCAAACACATTCTACTGAGATAACTAAAGGAGATATAAAAAATGGCACGTATTAAGGGCGCAACCATGACTCACAAACGTCGCAAGAAGATGCTGAAGCTGGCCAAGGGCTTCTACGGCTGCAAGAGCAAGCACTTTAAGATGGCTAAGCAGCAGGTCATGAAGAGCGGCAACTACGCTCTGGCTGGCCGCCGCATGAAGAAGCGCCAGTTCCGCAACCTGTGGATCTGCCGCATCAACAACGCTGTCCGTCCTCTGGGCATGAACTACTCCAGCTTCATGGCTGGCCTGAAGAAGGCTGGCATCGAGCTGAACCGCAAGATGCTCAGCGAGATGGCCATCAACGATCCCAAGAGCTTCGCAGCTCTGGTCGAGACCGTGAAGAACGCCTAATAGACCTTAAAAAAGACGCCCGCGCGTATCAAATACGCGGGCGTCCTTTTTGTATGTTTTGGTAGTTGGAGGAAAGACGGATGGAGAAGATCACCAGCCGGGAAAACGCAAAAGTCAAATACGCCTGCCGTCTGGCGTCCAGCGGGGCGTTCCGCCGGGCCGAGGGCCGCTTTCTGGCCGAGGGGCGGAAGCTCTGCCCCGAGCTTTGCCGGGGCGCAGAGCTGGAGACCCTCTTCTGCACCGAGTCGGCGCTGGAAAAATGCCCGGAGCTTTCGGAATTGCCGGGCGAACACTACCTTGTGGAAGACCATGTGGCCGATAAGCTGGCCGACGTGGGGACCCATCAGGGGGTGTTCGGCGTCTTCCGCACCCCGGTGCATCCCTTAGAAGAGGTGAAGACCGGCGGGCGCTACCTCGCCCTCGAGCGGGTGCAGGACCCCGGCAACGTGGGAACGCTGCTCCGCTCTGCGGCGGCCTTCGGCTTTGACGGCGTGCTGCTCAGCGACGGCTGCGCCAGCGTCTTTGCGCCCAAGACCCTTCGGGCCTCCATGGGCGCAGCGGTGCGCATCCCCGTCATCGAGGCGGGGAAGATGCCCGAGGCCATCGCCCTGCTGCGGGAAAAAGGCATCACCTGCCTTGCCGCCGCCCTCTACCAGTCCCAGCCCCTGAGTGCGGCGGCGTCCAGCTACCCGGACGGCGTCTGCGTCGTCATCGGCAGCGAGGGTCAGGGCCTCACCGATGAGACCATCGCCGCCTGCACCGGCACTGTCCGCATCCCCATGACCGACCGGGTCGAGAGCCTGAACGCCGGCATCGCGGGCAGCATCCTGCTCTGGCATTTCCGGGAGGAGAGCCTGTGACGCGGGCCGGGGAGGGGCAGCTGAGCCTTTTCCCGCCCGACCCGGCCCCCGACCCGCTCCTGTGCTGGCTCTGGCTGGCGGGGACGCTGGGCGCGGGCAGTCAGCGGGCCGGAGCCGTGCTGGACGCCTTCGGCGGGGCGCAGGAGGCATGGGAGGCCCGGGACACCGATGCCTTCGCCGCCGCTGCCGGACCTGCCGCCGTCCAGCGCGCCTGCCTGCCGGATAACACCCCCGAGCACTACCGGGCCTTTGCGCGGCGGTGCGCGGCCCGGCGCATCCGCATCCTGCCCTATGACGACCCGGACTATCCGCTGGCCTTCTCCCGCATCTCCGATATGCCGCTGGTGCTCTACTGCACCGGCGACCCCCGCTGGCTCAATGAGCCTGCCGCCGTGGGAATGGTAGGGACCCGGAAGCCCACCGAATACGGTCTGCGGGCCGCAGAGGACATCGGGCGGGGCCTCGCCCGGGCGGGGGCCATCATCGTGAGCGGTCTGGCCGACGGACTGGACAGCGCCGGACACCGGGCGGCGGTAGGGGAGAACTGCCCCACCATCGCGGTGATGGGCGTCCCCATCGACCGGACCTACCCCGCCGCCAACCGGGAACTCCGCCGGGCCATCGAGAGGCGGGGCTGCGTCATCAGCGAGTACCCGCCCGAAAGTGAGCCGGTGGGTGCCGTGGGATTTTTGCAGCGCAACCGCCTCATCGCGGCCCTCTCCGGGGCGCTGGTGGTGGTGGAGGCCAAGGAAAAGAGCGGCACCATGTCCACCGTGGGCCACGCAGAGCGGTACGGTAAGCCGGTGTTCGCCGTGCCGGGCAGCATTTTTTCGCCCGCCTCGGCGGGGACGAATGCCCTTCTGCGGGACGGACGTGCAAAAGCGGTCTGTACAGCGGCGGATTTATTTGGTACACTGGGGCTGCAGACCGCAAGACCGGCCCCGGCACCCCGGGAGACGCCCCGGCCCCTGAGTGAAAATGAGCGGCTGGTGCTCTCCTGTCTCGGCGCAAAGGCGCAGGGCGTGGAGGAGCTGGGCGTCAAGAGCGGTCTGCCCACGGCGGCGCTGCTGGGCGTCCTGATGAAGCTCGAGCTTGCGGGCCGGGTGAGCTGCCTGCCGGGCAAACGGTATATTCTGCGCGGAGGAAGCGCAAGTTAAAGAGGAATAACCTCTCCGTCATCGCTGCGCGATGCCACCTCCCCTACGGAGGGGAGGCCTTGGCATATCGGAAAGCCTCGCCTCTTCGCCAGAGGCTCCCCTACTAGGGGCAACAACGACGACCGCCGCCAGTGACGGAAGCAGGGAGTCGTTGTTGGGGCAGCGGCCAGCAAGACGCAAGCGAAGCGCTGCGGATGCTGGGTGCCGCAACCCGGCCTTGTCTGCGAAGCAGACTGAGAGGTTGTACGAAGGCGGGCCTGCCCGAGCAGCAGCGGCTGATGAGGATTTATATATAGGAGAAGAACGTAATGGCAAAACTCGTCATCGTGGAGTCGCCTGCCAAGGCGAAGACCATCGGCAAATATCTGGGCAAAGACTACGAAGTTACGGCCAGCATGGGCCACATCCGCGATCTGCCCGCCTCCCAGCTGGGCATCGACATCGAGCATGACTATGCGCCGCAATACATCAGCATCAAAGGCAAGGAAAAGCTCATCAAAGAGCTGAAGAGCAAGGCCAAGCACTCCGACGGTGTGCTGCTGGCGACCGACCCGGACCGTGAAGGCGAAGCCATCAGCTGGCATCTGGCCAACATCCTGGGCCTCGACCCCCACGAGCCCAACCGCGTGACCTTCGATGAGATCACCAAGAAGGGCGTGAAGGAGGGCATGGCCCACCCCCGCGCCATCAACGAAGACCTCTTCAACGCCCAGCAGGCCCGCCGTGTGCTGGACCGTCTGGTGGGCTATAAGCTGAGCCCCTTCCTGTGGCGGAAAGTCCGGCGCGGCCTGTCGGCGGGCCGCGTCCAGAGCGTAGCCGTCCGCATCATCGACGACCGCGAGAAGGAGATCGAAGCCTTCAAGCCCGAGGAATACTGGAACGTGGACGCTACTCTGGGTGTGGGCCGGAAGAGCTTCACGGCCCGTCTGGCCTCCGACGCCAAGGGAAAAAAGCTCCTGCCGCACTCTGAGGCCGAGGCCCGCGCCATCGAAAAGGGCCTCGAGGGGGCCGAGTACACCGTGGGCGAACTGAAAAAGGGCAAGCGCGCGAAGCAGCCCACCCCGGCCTTCATCACCAGTACCCTGCAGCAGGAGGCATCCCGCCGTCTGGGCTTCACGGCCACCCGCACCATGCGGGCTGCCCAGACGCTGTACGAAGGCGTGGACATCGCCGGCCACGGTACCATGGGCCTCATCACCTATATGCGTACCGACAGCCTCCGCATCTCCGACGAGGCGGTGGCAGCTGCCAGAGAGTACATCGCCGGGGCCTACGGCGAGAGCTATATCTGCCCCTACAAGCGCACCTGGAAGACCAAGAGCGCCACGGCAGCGCAGGACGCCCATGAGGCCATCCGTCCCTCTGTGCCGGGCCTGACCCCCGACGAGGTGGACAAGAGCATCAGCGGCGATACCGCCAAGCTCTACCGGATGATCTGGAGCCGCTTCATGGCCAGCCAGATGGCGGACTGCCAGCAGGACACCGTGTCCGTCACCGTCTATGCCGGCGGCTACCGCTTCAAGGCCAGCGGCTACACGGTCACCTTCGACGGTTTTACCGCCCTGTACGAAGAGGCCACCGACGAGAAGGAAAAGAAGGAGACCAGCCTTCCTCCCCTCGAGGAGGGTCAGGTGCTCAAGCTGCGGGAGCTGAAGAGCGAGCAGAAGTTCACCCAGCCCCCCGCCCGCTACACCGAAGCCACCCTCATCAAGGCTCTGGAGGAGAACGGTATCGGCCGCCCCTCCACCTACGCCCCCATCATCACCACCATCATCGACCGCGGCTATGTGGAGCGGGAACAGAAGAAGCTCAAGCCCACCCTGCTGGGCCGGGCCGTGGACGGCCTGATGCTGGAGCAGTTCCCCCACATCGTGGACGTGGACTTCTCGGCAGAGATGGAAAAGAACCTCGATAAGGTCGAGAGCGGCAAGACGGACTGGCACAAGACCGTGGACGACTTCTACAAGGGCTTCGCCGCCAGCCTCGAGCAGGCCGAGAAGAACATGGAAGGCAAGAAGGTCAAGGTGCCGGACGAGCCGTCCAGCGAGGTCTGCGACCTCTGCGGCCGTCCCATGGTCATCAAGGTGGGCAAGTACGGCAAGTTCCTGGCCTGCAGCGGCTTCCCCGAGTGCCGCGGCACCAAGCGCCTCGTGAAGGACACCGGCGGCATCTGCCCCAAGTGCGGCAAGGGCCGTATGCTGGAGCGCAAGAGCGCCAAGGGCCGCATCTACTACGGCTGTGAGCGCTACCCCGACTGCGACTTCATGACCTGGGATATGCCGGTGGCCGTCAAGTGCGAGAAGTGCGGCTCCACTCTGTTCCGCAAGGGCTCCAAGCTCTACTGCGCAAAAGAGGGCTGCGACTTTGAGATGCCGGTGCCGAAGAAAGACTAAATAAGGAGTAAACCTCTCAGTCTGCTTCGCAGACAGCTCCCCTACCGAGGGGAGCCCTTGGCAGGGCGGGAAAGTCTCCGCTGACTGCCTCGGGCTTGAAGTAAGATGAAAGGGATATTAAATGAGCAACTATAAAGTTACTGTTTTAGGTGCCGGTCTGGCAGGCTGCGAAGCCGCCCTCTGGCTGGCGGGAAAAGGCGTACAGGTGGAGCTCTATGAGCAGAAGCCCACTCACTTCTCCCCGGCCCACAAGAGCGAGGGCTTCGCGGAGCTCATCTGCTCCAACAGCCTGAAAGCCGAACGTCTGGACTCCGCCTCCGGCCTGCTGAAAGAGGAGATGCGCCGGATGGGCAGTCAGCTCCTGAACGCTGCCGAGGCGGCCCGCGTGGCCGCGGGCGGTGCGCTGGCCGTGGACCGCGATACCTTCAGCGCCGAAGTGACCCGGATGGTGGAGGCTGAGCCGAACATCACCGTTCACCGGGAGCGGGTGGAGCACATCGACGAGAGCACCCCCATCCTCGTGGCCACCGGCCCCCTGACCGACGGTGCGCTGGCGGACGAGATCGGCCGCCTGACCGGCGACGAGCGCCTCCACTTCTACGACGCCGTGGCCCCCATCGTGACGGCGGAGAGCCTCGACTATGAAAAGGTGTTTGCCGCCTCCCGTTACGACCGGGGCGAGGCCGACTACCTCAACTGTCCCTTCAACAAGGCCGAGTACGAGGCATTCCACGCCGCGCTGGCCTCGGCGGAGCGAGCCCCGCTCCATGAGTTCGACGCGGGCGCCGAGCAGGGCGCACAGCCCGACCCCGATGCCCACGGCAAGAAGGCTGATACCGTCACGGTCTACGAGGGCTGTATGCCCATCGAGATCATGGCCGCCCGGGGTGCCGACACCATGCGGTTCGGCCCCCTGCGCCCGGTTGGCCTCATCGACCCCCGCACCGGCCACCGCCCCTGGGCCAACGTCCAGCTCCGGGCCGAAAATAAGGAGCGGACCCTGTATAACATCGTGGGTTTCCAGACAAACCTGAAATGGGGCGAGCAGAAGCGGGTGTTCAGCATGATCCCCGGCCTCGAGAACGCCGAGTTTGTCCGGTACGGCGTCATGCACCGCAACACCTTCCTCGACGCACCCCGGGTGCTGAGCGCAGGGCTCTGCCTCAAGGAGCACCCCAACGTCTTCTTTGCAGGCCAGATCACCGGCTTCGAGGGCTATATGGAGAGCGCGGCCTGCGGCCTGCTGGCGGCGCGGAACATTTACGCCCGTCTCGAGGGCAAAGAGCTGCCCGCACCGCCCATCGACACCATGTGCGGTGCGCTCATCCAGTATCTCACCACCGAGAACAAACACTTCCAGCCCATGGGCGCGAACATGGGCATCCTGCCCCCGCTGCCGGAGGACCAGCGTCCCCGCGACAAGCGCCTGCGTTACATGGCCGTGGCCGAACGGGCCGTGGCCAGCTTCCAGCAGTGGCTGGATGAAAATTCTCTGTAAGATAGATAACCTCTCCGTCACGCCTGCGGCGTGGCGGAGAGGTTATCCCCCAAGAAGGGAGAAAAAACCTATGAAGATCATCGTAGATATGATGGGCGGCGACAACGCCCCCCTGGCCGTGCTGGAAGGCGCGGCTGCTGCCGTGAAGGAATACGGCGTCCAGCTCATCGGCGTGGGCGACGAGGCCCTTGTCCGCAAGACCGCCGCCGACAACAACATCTCTCTGGACGGCATCGAGCTGGTGAACTGCACTGAGGCCATTGAGATGTGCGACGAGCCGGCCAGGGCCATCCGCACGAAGAAGGATTCCTCCATCGTCGTGGGCCTGAATATGCTCAAAGAGGGCAAAGGCGACGCCTTCGTCTCCGCCGGCAGCACCGGCGCGCTCCATGTGGGCGCAAGCCTCATCGTCCGCACCCTGCGGGGTATCAAGCGCCCGGCGCTGGCCACCATGGTGCCGGCCAAGAACAAGGCGTATCTGCTGCTGGACTGCGGCGCGAATGTCGAGTGCCGCCCCGAGATGCTGGCCGCTTTCGCCGTCATGGGCAGCTGCTACGTGAACAAGGTGGAGGGCCGCACCTCCCCCAGCGTGGCGCTGGCCAACAACGGCGCAGAGGAGAGCAAGGGTACCCCCATGCTCAAAGAAGCCCATCAGCTGCTCAAGACCATCCCGGGCATCCGCTTCGTGGGCAACATCGAGCCCCGTGACGTACCGAACGGCGACGTGGACGTGGTCGTCTGCGACGGCTTCACCGGCAACGTCATCCTCAAGCTCACCGAGGGCGTCGCCAAGATGCTGCTGGGGATGCTGAAGGGAATGTTCCTCAAGAATCTGGGCGGCAAGCTGGCCTATCTGCTGCTGAAGGACAGCGTGTCTGACCTCAAGCACCAGATGGACAGCGAGGAGTACGGCGGCGCACCCTTCCTGGGCGCAAAGCAGCCGGTCATCAAGGCTCACGGCTCCTCCAAGGCCAAGGGCATCAAGAACGCCATCCGTCAGGCTAAGATCTGCGTGGAGAACGATCTGTGCGGCACCATGCAGAGCGCACTGGATGAACTGAACACCACCAAGGAATAACATCGCAAAAGGGAGTAAAAAAACATGAGCCATCAGTTGGAAACAATTATTGGTTACAAGTTCAAGCACCCGGAGCTGCTGGAAACGGCGCTCACCCACACCAGCTACGCCAACGAGACCCGCCCGCCCGTCAAGCACAACGAGCGGCTTGAGTTTCTGGGCGACAGCGTGCTGCAGATCGTCTCGGCGGACTACCTGTTCCACGCCTACGCCGACCGCCCCGAGGGCGATCTGACCCGCATCCGCTCCAGCCTCGTCAGCGAGGGCGCACTGTTCCAGTTCGCTCAGGAGATCAATCTCGGCGATTACCTGCGTCTGGGCCGGGGCGAAGAGCACTGCGGCGGCCGCACCCGCCCCAGCGTCGTGTCGGACGCCTTTGAAGCCCTCATCGCCGCCCTCTACCTCGACGGCGGCATGGAGGTGGCAAAGAACTTCATCCTGCCCTTCATCACCGAGGGCAAGCACGCCGAGGCCGACTACAAGACCCGCCTGCAGGAGATCGTCCAGCAGAATCCCGAAGAGAAGCTGAGCTATGTGGTGGAGCAGGAGACCGGCCCCGACCACAACAAGCACTTTGTGGTGGCCGTCCGGTTCAACTCGGACTGCGTGGCCCGGGGCGAGGGCCGCAGCAAGAAAATGGCGGAGCAGCACGCCGCCCGCGAGGCCCTGAAGCTGCTGGGCGTCATTAAGGAAAAGTAACATGGTGTTCAAGGAACTGGAAATTCAAGGTTTCAAGAGTTTCCCCGATAAGGTCAAGATACGCTTCGACGAGGGCGTCACCGGCGTCGTCGGCCCCAACGGCTCGGGCAAATCGAACCTCTCAGATGCGGTGCGGTGGGTGCTGGGCGAGACCAGCTCCCGCCAGCTTCGCGCTGCCGGAAAGATGGAGGACGTCATCTTCGGCGGCACCCGCCGCCGGGGAGCCATGGGCTTTGCCATGGTGCGCCTGACGCTGGACAACAGCGCCCACACGCTGGACATCGACGCCGACGAAGCCGTCATCGGCCGCAAATACTACCGCTCCGGCGAGAGCGAGTACACCATCAACGGCCAGCTCTGCCGCCTCAAGGACATCTACGAGCTGCTGCTGGACACCGGCATCGGCCGGGACGGCTACTCCGTCATCGGACAGGGCCGCATCGCGGAGATCGTCGCCGCAAAAAGCAGCGAGCGCCGCGAAATTTTCGAGGAAGCCTGCGGAATCGCCAAGTACCGCTACCGCAAGAACGAGGCGGAGCGGCGTCTGGCCGCGGCGGCAGAGAACCTCGAGCGTCTGCGGGACATCCTCGACGAGCTGGAAGCCCGGGTCGGTCCGCTGGAAAAAGAGAGCGAGAAGGCTCAGCGCTTTCTCGAGCTCAGCGCCCGGCGGAAGACACTGGAAGTCACCCTCTGGACCGACGGCGTCCACCGCGCCCGGGAGGCCGTCCGCCGTCAGGTGCGGGACTATGAGACTGCTCAGGCCGAGTATGAGCGGTTTGACCGGGAGGCCAGAGCCGCCGAGGCCGAGGCTGAGAAGATCCGTATGCAGGCACAGCAGCTGACCATTGCCGTCGAGCGCCTGAATGGGGATATTCGCAGCATCACAGAAGAGCTTTCCGGCAGCGACAGCCGAATCGCCGTGCTGGAAAACGACATCGCCCGCAACGAGGAGAGCGCCGCCGCACTGCGGGAGGACATCGCCGCAGGCGAGCAGGACAGCACCGAGGCTGCCGCCGCGCTGGAACGCCACCGCGCCGTGGCCCGGTCCATGGCAGCGGCAGGGGAGAAGCTGGCCGCAGAGCTGGCCGAGCTGGACGCAGAACTGCTGAGTCTGACCAGCGAGAACAACGCCAGCGGCGCCCGCCGGGACATCCTGCGGGCCGAGGTGGCCGACCTGACCGCGAAGCGCACCGAGGCACAGGTGGCGAGAGCCGCCGCCGAAGCCGCCGCTCAGGCCGCGCAGGAGCAGCTGCCCGCCCTCGCCGAGAACACCGAGGCCCTCGAGGCCCAGCGGGACGAGGCAAAGCAGGATCTGGCCGATACCATCGAGTACCGGAAGATGCTGGCCGAGAACGAAAAGCAGCTGGCAAATGTGAAGGCCGGCGTGGAGCTCAAGCTGAAAGGCCGCCGCACCGCCCTCGATGAGGCCGATGCCGCCGAGCAGAAGCTTGGCCGTGAACTGGACGCCGCCCGTCAGCGCCTCGGCGTGCTGAAAGAGCTGGAAAAGAACATGGACGGCTATCAGAACTCGGTCAAGACGGTCATGCGGGCCGCGTCGGCCCGCCGCCTGCGGGGCATCATCGGGCCGGTGTCGTCGATTTTGAGCGTCGAGCCGGGGCGGGAAGTCGCCATCGAAACGGCATTGGGCGGCGCGCTGCAGAACATCGTGGCGGAGAACGAAGCCGCTGCTAAGGCCGGCATCGCCCTGCTCCGCAGCGAGAACGCGGGCCGCGCCACCTTCCTGCCGCTGGACACCGTCCAGCCCGGCTTTTTCCGGGGGAATCTCTCCGGTTCGGCCCGGCTGGCGTCCAGCCTCGTCAAGGCCGACCCCCGCTATGCGAACAT
>OJRR01000385.1_pt1 | contig 15240 bp, 9 predicted proteins | sample 1599251 | NCBI WGS metagenome assembly OJRR01 (sample SAMN03922536, study PRJEB24848) | human gut metagenome | isolation source: stool sample | host: Homo sapiens | place: Germany | collected 2010-05
CGCAGGGGCAGTCCAGAATCAACAGTCAGTACAAGCTGTTCATTACGTTTGGAAGGCATATTCTTGGTCCTAGCAACAATCTTGCCATCCAGGAATCCCTCAGCCACAATACTACATTGTTCCGGTTTCCCGGCCCGATGAAGTGCCCGGACATCCACAAAGCTATAAGCACCCTTAAAAACAACGGGAGGATGACGAATCCCCTTCTCCTCCAGCAACGGCACTTGCACAAGGGTGTCTTTTTCGTTCACAATGACACGTACACTATCACAGTTGGTATAAACCACTATATCCTCGGGGGAAAAAGGAGTCATGGCATTAGCTATATACACCATCGGCCCACTATCAGCCTGCTCCAAGTGCAGGTGCGGATCACGCTGGCTCATCATCATGTAATAGGAATACTTTGGCTGACGGAACATATCCATCAGTCCTCCCCAGAAAGGGTCAGGATGATAACCACGCTGGTGGTCAAACGAATGCCACAAGGCACCTCCTATATGCCCCCGAGGAGATTTGTAGAACTGATCAACCGTAAGAGAGCCGCCATAATCCTTGCGGGCATAGTGCTGGGCCTGGCGAATCTGTGGCTCTTCACCCCATTCACGTGCCACACGGCTGTAAGAATTGTGGGAATTCCAGTCATCCACACAGTCACCATACTCCCGGGTAAAGCAGGATTTGCCTGCATTCCGGTAAAACGCCTCGTTCTTGGGGGCTGTATAAACTACATCATATCCCATTGCTCCTTTGCTCTTGTCATCAATGGCAGCATAGCAACCCGGAGCCGGATACTCTTCATGAGTAGCCCGATAGGCATTCTGTGCGAAAGACTCCGGAAAAGCCGTCTCATTAAGTACCGGTTCCCACAGAAGGACAGACGGATGATTACGGTCTCGACGGACCATATTACGGATGTCGGAAAGGATACGTTCTTCAAACACCGGTTCCGGATTCCAGTACTGCCAGCCGGGAGTGGCTACAATAATGAACATGCCCAGTTCATCGCAGGCATCCATAAATGCAGGGTCTTGGGGATAGTGTGCCGAGCGTATAATCCGGAAACCAGCATCACGCATTTTCTTCACGTCCAGCCAATGCAGGTTGTTGGGTACGGCATTCCCGATATAAGCATAGTCCTGATGGCGGTTTACCCCCATCAGCTTGTCTCCGAACGGCTTACCGTTGATATAGAGACCGTCGGCACCGCGAAACTCAATGCTTCGGATACCGATACGGGAAACAACAGCGTCGCACAGCTTGCCGTTAAGATAGACAGAGGTGCGGAGCCGATACAGATTCGGAGTATCGGGATGCCACAAAGACGGATTTCTGACAGTGAGCTGCTGCATGACGTGTCCATCACTTCCGGCAGACAAGCTGAGACTTTTCCTTGTACTGGCCACCTGCTTGCCAACAGCATCCAGCAGGGTTGACTCCACTACCACCCGGCAACCACTCTCTCTATCATTGACGATATGAGTCTTGACATTCACCCGAGCCTTTTGGTCCGACACATCCTCATAGCTGACAAACACGCCTCCCCCAGCCACCTGGCCAGCCTCATTGGCATCGCTTACATACACGTCACCGGTACAGATAAGATAACAATCACGGTAGATGCCACCAAATACACAAAAATCCATCGTATACTGTTTGCGCCCCGGCGGGAAAGAAGGGTCATCACTGTTATCAGCACATACGGCAACGGTTACCTCATCACCTGGACGCACACCAACAGCAGTCAAATCTATACTCACCGGGAGAAAACCACCGAAGTGCTCCTTTACCTTGTAACCATTGATATAAAAGCTGCTTTTACCCATAACCGCCTCAAAATAGAGGGACAACCGCTTACCTTGATACCGAGTATCGACAGTGAAACGCTTGGAATACCAGGCCGGCCCCTGATAATTGCGAGAACCGCTCGCCTCGGAAGGAACCAGCTGTACGGTATGCGGTAGGTTTACCAGCTCCCACTTGCTGTCATCCAGTTGCAAAGGATCAGCTTTTAAAGGAATATCCCCCCGATGAAAACGCCATCCGGGATTAAAGTCCAATACCTCGCGGCCGGAATTGGGCACCGGATAAAAACTGGCAGCAGAAAAGTGTTCTTGTGCTTGCAGTACACCGATGCAAGCCCAGAAAATAATTAATAAAAGAATCTTTTTCATAATCTATATCATTGATTTGTCATTCTATCCACACGTATTACCGCCGGTTTTCCACAAAGCATCCCCTGCGGCATAGGTACTTTGATTTCCCTTCCATTGAGAACAATCCGAATCCCTTTCAGAGCCGCATTCATGCAAGCATCGGTGACAGAAACCACAATCTCCCCTGCTTCTTCCCTTATCAGCACCGCACACGGGGCAGAAGCGGAAAGAGACAAACCTTCTGCCTGCAAACCTTTATTGCCGGGATACAAGACAGCTTCCACCACCTTTCCATCCATAGAGCAGACCGCCTGCACCAGGGTATCGTTCTGCAATACCCGGAACGGCAGTTCATCCGACGGTATCTGCCGGCCTGCATAAACCACATAGCCATAGGTATCATCAACCGGACGCTGTCCATGATTTGCCCACAGACGGAGGATTCTGGCTTCTGAGGGCAAGCCTTGTTTCTTTTCATTCACCTTGTTCCGCTTCACCCAATCTGTGGGACGAGTCTCGCAAGTAACAAATGCTTCACGGGTATACTCAGGAAGTATCCGATAGGCAAACTTACCTTTCTGCACCAGCCAGAGGGGAGTACCATCTGCCGACAAAAGCGAGTGAGTACCGGAAGCGACAAGCTCCATTTTTCCCCTTTTCATCGAGAAAACTTCATCCGTCCAAGCCGTCTGGTCGATGGTGGTACGAATCTCCCCATCCAGTTCAGGACGCTTATTGGTTACGCCCGCACCCAAAGCTACCATGTAATCTCCCAGAATGAAATAAGACTTATATGCCTTGAAGCCATAAAGAACCTCGTTCAAGCCCTCACTGTTCCCCTTGTCGTTCACACCCTCTTTCGCAGAAGCGTTCATCTTTTCGAAGATATATCCTGCAACGGCATTACTCCCGCCATCCGTAGCACCGGCAGCAAAATTACTCCTGCTGCAATAACCACGCCAATTCTCTACGGGAACCAGCTTGTCCATGCCTTCGCGTGCAGTCACACCCGGGGAAGCGGTGACATCCCAACCGCCCATAATCCGGAAATACTCATCGCCGCTGCGCTGGAACAACGTCATTCCATCCGTCGGATAGAAATTGTAGGCATCAGCAAAGCTGGCTGCACTCTCCAGTCCGTCACAGCGGACAGAGGCCATATTAATCGTGATATGATAGTCGGGGGTCTTCTTTATCAAGTCGTCGTTGTTGAAGAACCAACGGGTACCGGAATAGATGCCCGGAGCATACTCCTCCATCATGATGCGATTCTTCTTCACCTCTTGCTGCAATTGCAACAGTTCCCGCTGCTCTTCGGGGGTGAAAGAGTCCATCCAGTTGCCGATAAGGTTATCCAGCATTCCGGCATAAGGGATGGAAAGCTCTGTGGGATTATATACATACGAGCCACGGTCCAGGCAAGGAAGGCGATATCCCTTATAATAATACCAGGCACCACCACGCAGGAAATTAAGAAGTGCCTGCACATTATCCCGGCCCAGATTCTTGGCCCAGGGAGAGCCTTTCAGCATATTCAGCATTTTAAGTGCATTGGAAGTCCCGTCAATGGGATAGCCCCAAATCAGGCATTGCTTTCCATGTCCCCAACCTGCCCCGTCGGCAGTGAATCCCTCAGTCCAGAAAGCATCGGAATACGTAGTTTGGGAGGTCATACTGATACCGCGCTGGCAAACTTCCGCCAGCAAGTCTATCATAGGAATGGAACGGTACATGGCGGCCACGGGCAATAGGGAACGATAGGCCAATGCATTGCCGCCCACCCACCACACATGGTTGCGGAAACGGGAAATGGAAACTACATTCTCATCGGTTTCGTCGTGGCGGAGAGGTTGGGTCCAAGCTTGTAAGGCAATGGTTTTCAACATATCGCACGCCTCTTGCAGCAATGTGCCGCCTTTCCCACCTTCAGCATCGTCCATCTGTTTCAGATAGCAGAAATAAGTATTGACCGCTGCCGTAGGTATGGCAAAGCAAGATGCATGGAAACGGGGACCGTCATTGGGGCGTCCTGCCTCGATACCGCCGTAATGCAAGATTGCCTTCAGCACTTTACCGGACAAGGCCTGCTCTTCTGTCAGTTCACCTTTACGATAGGCATCCGCAACTTTCCAGATACGGTTGAAGGCATCCGCCACGAACAAGCCTATTTCAGCCTGCGGGTTGGAGTAAGGTTTCTGAAAGGCATTCTCTTTGCGGAATTGCTCTTCCTGCCCCCTTAAACCAGAAAAGATACCGTCGGCAGTGAGTTGTGCCAGGCACTCCTGCGCACTCAACCGGGTGTCCAGGGAATGATAACGGTAAGGATGCTGCGCAAAGGAAGCGCGGAAAGCCTCGATGGACTTCTCCTTCTCTGCATCCCCCCGCTGCCGGGCTTCGTTGTAGTAACGGTGATAATTATTGAAAGCAAACTGCGTTTCCTTCTCCTGCGGAAAAGCAGGTGCGGCCAAGCAAAGGCCGAGAATGGTCAGAATAAGGTTTCTCTGCATATTAGAATCGTATTGGTTATTGTATAATGTCCGATTATATTTTCAGCAAATATAATGAAAGGCAGAGGGAAGAAATGACGGCAATCATACAAAACAGATGCAGTTTTCGTACGGAACTGGCTGAGTGCGGCAACAGGCATAAAAAGATTGGCTATCTTTGTTTCATCATAATAACCTTATTAACAACATTCCCCATGAAAAGACATCATCTGCTTTTTCTCTTTGCCGCTTTCATAGCTATAACGTCTTCTGCCCAGAAGCTGGACAATCTGGTAGAACTGAAACAGAAGTCGGAAAACCCACTGTTTCATCACTTGGACAAAGCTCCACGTACACCAGCTTTCGAGTGCGAAGGCTATTGGGCCTGGGGAAGTTCGGTAGTGAAAGGAGATGACGGCAAGTACCATATGTTCGTTTCCCGCTTTCCCAAGAGCTTGCCGTTCCATCCGGGATGGATGGTAGCCTCGGAGATTGTACATGCCGTGTCCGAGGTACCGCAAGGACCTTATCGGTTCAGCGAAGTGGCCCTCCCTGCCCGTGGTGCGCAATACTGGGACGGACGCTCCACACACAATCCACGCATTTTGAGGCAGAACGGGAAATACTACCTTATCTATATGGGTTCCACCCACCCCTTTGCCGACCCTACTTACGAACAACTCACCCTGAAAAGCCCCTGGTGTACCGTTGCCCGCGCCAACAAACGCGTGGGACTGGCCGTTGCCGACTCGCCCTACGGTCCGTGGAAACGCTTGGACGAGCCCATCTTGAAGACCAAGCCCAATACTTTCTACAGTTTTCTGACCTCAAATCCCTCGCCTATCATTCAAGAAGACGGTTCGGTGATGATGATATTCAAGGGGCGACATTACACGAACGGTTACCTGCACTCGGCCATGAGCCTCGGAATGGCTTATGCTCCTACCATAGAAGGCCCTTATCGGGTGCTGAACAATGACCGTCCCATCTTTGAAGTAGACGGTCAGGGCGAAGCGGAAGACCCTTTCCTCTGGAAAGATGCAGACGGCTATCATGCCATCTTCAAAGACCATGTAGCCAAGTTTACCGGCGAACGGGGCGGAGGCGTCATGGCACATTCCAAAGACGGCATCCAATGGACGGTGGACAAAGACCCGAAAGCCTACTCGCTCACTGTGGAGTGGGAAGACGGCAGCGTGGAGAAGCAAGGACAACTGGAACGCCCCTTCATCCTCTTCGAGGACGGAAAGCCTGCCTACATCTTCTTTGCCACGATGGACGGGCCCGGAGGATTCGAAAATGCATCCCGTTCTTGGAATATGGTGATTCCCATCAAAGATCGGAAGTAAAAATGTGTATCTTTGCAGCCATGAACGAGAACATATTACCCATCCACTTCGCCCCGCTGCAAGGCTACACCGATGCCGTCTACCGGCGGGCGCATGCACGCATATTCGGCGGCATAGAGACCTATTACTCTCCTTTCGTACGCATGGAGCACGGAGAAATCCGGCGGAAAGATGCCCGTGACATTGAGCCGGACAACAACCCGGACCTGCACCTCATCCCCCAGCTCATTGCTCCGGATGCGGACAAGCTGGAGCACATAATGTCCCTTTTCATCGAAAAAGGATACCAGGAAGCGGACATCAATCTGGGTTGTCCTTTTCCGATGCTGGCCCGGCGCCACAATGGCTGCGGCATGCTGCCCTATCCCGAAGAAGTGAAGGCGCTGCTCTCCGAAGCCATCGACCGACATCCCGACATCCGTTTCTCCGTGAAGCTGCGTCTGGGCTGGGAGCAGGCAGAGGAGTGTCTTGCCCTGCTACCGCTGTTCAACGAACTCCCCCTCGCACACATCATCCTGCACCCGCGTCTGGGCAAGCAGCAATACAAAGGAGAGGTAGACCTGGAGGGATTTGAAGCTTTCTACAAAGAGTGCACCCACCCTCTGTTCTACAACGGAGACCTGCATACCGCGAATGATATCCGTTCTATCACCACACGGTTCCCCCGATTGGCAGGTATCGTCATCGGCCGCGGGCTACTCGCCAATCCTGCCCTGGCGCTGGAATACAAGCAAGGAACCCCGATTTCTTCCGATGAAATGGCGAAAAAAGTGGGACAACTACACACCGAGGTCTTCAACGCCTATCAAGAGCTACTGCAAGGCGGTGAGGCACAGCTATTAATGAAAATGAAAAGTTTCTGGGAGTACCTATTGCCGGACGGAGACCGCAAAGCGAGAAAGACCATTCATAAGACCAGCAAACTGGCAAACTATCAGTCAGCAGTAAGCAATCTGCTCGGAACATATTAAACAACCGTTTCCAGTATCTTTCTCTATAGGAGAGAAAGGCTAAGACTCCTATACCGAATACCCACAACACCCGGATGTATTCACCCAAAACATGGGGATGTATTACCCCAAAACATCCCCATGTTTTATAGCACAACACCCGGATGTTATGGGGTAAAACATCCGGGTGTTGTGGGTATTCAGTATCAATGTCTAACCTATACTCTCCCTACCTCTTTAGCTCTACCTCTAAGCTTGCAGCATCCCGGCAAGTAAAGCGCAGCACAGTCTGATTCTTGTCTGCCGACAACACCTTGCAATAGGGCGTCTCGGCAACCTTCCACTGTCCCTTCAAAGTAACGGTTACGGGAATCTCCTGACTCTCATTGTCAGTCCACGGGCGTGAATAGATACTGCGCTCAATACGTTTTCCGTCTTTATCGAAAGCCTCGTCACTCGGACCACGATACAAGGCCAAGTCGGGCTGGGAAACAGTCAGCAGAAGCTTGTCCTTATATTCGCGTATCATGACAAGGCACGATGTATCGGCTTTCTGCAACAATCCACCGTCGGGCAGAGCCTGCGGAGTCTCAAACAAGACGTAAGAAGTAAGACCGTCTGCCGGAGAACGCACAATGTGGGCGTTGCGGTCTTGCCGGAGAATCTTGTAAGTGGGTTTCTTGGCGAATGCCTTCAAAGCGGCGGCATCCGTGTGGGGCAGCACTGCATATTCGTAGGAAGCGCCTTTCGGGGCTTTGCCATGTTGCAATGTCAAGGACACCCAGTCGCCGGAAGTAGGCTTGGTGCTACGCTCGCCTACGGTCACTTGCGGGAAGTTCTTCTCATATCGGGCAGTAGGACGGGAAGCTTTGGAAATGTAATAACCTACGCCGTTGGGGTCTATATAAGTCTGTCCATCACTCTGATAGGACTCCCAGTACCGGCGGGTTTCGGGAGTGGTGGCGGCAAGCTGGAACACGGTGGTTTCCGTTGGATATTCGGTATTTAGGTTTTCGATGTCCGTACCGAGGCATACAATGGTGCCGTCGAAGAAATGGAACGACTTGCGGGCACGGTGAGAACCGTTATACTTATCATGTTCATGCAGCACCATACCGAAGTTACCGTTCAGATGTGCTTGGGACAAACCGCCGGCAAAAGCTTCGTCGGAATAGAGCATCTCCTCCATGCCGGAGAAGGTATCGACATTCAATACCCGGGCACGCAGCTGGTCGAAAGGCAAATGAATGCTCGTGACACCCGGAATACGATTCCAGTCGAAACCGGCCTCCTGCCAGCCACTGGTGGCAAAAGTAACCATTTCATCGGGTTTTCCGGTAAGAATCTGCATGCTGCCATGTGCCAGATAACGGCCATAGAAGTTGGCGGGGAGATAGTGCTCGGCAGCCCAGAGGTAACGGGAATGTCCGCGTACTACGGCAGCCCAGTTGCTGCGACGCTGTACGGATACACAACCGTAACCCAAAGCCAGATTGCCTTGCGGGTCGGGTTCCGGACGGAAGCCTTGGGCTTCGAGCAACTTCTTCATCTCCAATTCGTGGCAGGTAGAAGCCTTCGGCAGATAGTCGGGCGCATTCTTGTCCGGAGCTTCTGTATAGGCAACCAGGCGCAGATAGGCAGCAGCCATTTCGGGGTCATACTTCTGCTTGCCATCCGGCGTACCGGCAATGGCCATCGTGGCATATTGGATAGGTATCAGACTTCCTCCCCCGTTGGGATGGCGTCCGGACATGGAGAGAGACCATTGCTTCAGGTTGCAATAGAAACGCATGGTGAGAAGCACTTTCTTCACCGTCTCGTGTGCCTGCTCGGACAGGCGGAACTCGGTACCACTCAGCAAGTAAATCATATTAGTGGCACCGTCCAGACCGCCCACTGCATAAGCAGGATAATTGTTGCAATGATGGAAGCAGGCACCGTCCGGCTTGAAAGAACCGGCCAATCCCGGCGCAGGAAGACAGCCTTTGTCCAGCCAACGGGAGAAGGAACGCAGGTATTGCAGTTTCTCCGGTGTATCCTCCATAATCAGAATGCTGGCTATGCGGCCTTGCAACTTGGTGTTGAACGTATCTATATCAATACCGTTGACGGCAGGTTCGGGATATACCTCATTGGTGATGGCATACCAGTTGAGCGTACGTACCGCCTCTTCCAGCTTACCTACCTCACGCAACACGTCCTTCATCAAGAAATAAGCCACAAACAGACCGCGCATACTATATCCGTAATGGTGGATATTCCCCCAGCAACTGCCGTAGGCAATACCCTGGTCGGTGGCGTTATCGTACATGGCGATGAATTTCTGCTTCAACTCGTGTTTCAGCGCCGCATCCTCCGCATTGTTGTAGGCGATGGCGACGCGTTTCATCAGGTTGAAATAGTCGCTTATCTCTATCCCCAGTCTGGAGAACATATCTTTGTCCCAATCGGGTACCATACGTTCGTATGCCTCGGAGTGACGTACGAAATAGATAGGACGTCCTGCTACCTTGCCGTTCTTGTAGGTAATCCGATAAAAATCATACTTCTCACGGATGGACTGCATCTCCTTGTCCGAAAGCGCGGAAGGTGTGTAGAGCATGCCGCGGAAACGCTTCTCCATAACCCGTATATCCTGCTTCTGCGCCTCGGTCACGTCTGTTAGAGGGATGTCCGGTTTCCACAAGGAGTGTTCGTAGATAACCAGCCAGTGGTTGGTGGTTCCCTTATTTACAAACGGTACCTGCAAGTCGGCAGTCTGCTGGCGGGCATCTACCTTGCTGGCAGTAATCAGATGGTCGAAAAAGAGTTTCCCTTTCACGTCGGGGGCTACAATGCGGATTTCGTCCATCCCTTCTTCCGGGGTGCCTTGCATATCGCGTTCATAACATACCCATGCTCCGCGCCAACCGGTGAAGTTGATGCCAAAAGGAAAAGAGGTGCATACCTTGCCATCCTTCAGGAACTCGAACCGAATCTGCTTGTCCTGGGCCTGCTCATTGTACACCCATACGATGAAAGCCGAAAGATAGGTGTCTTTCCCCGTCGGGTCTTTCTTCTCAAATTTCAAGTCTTTTTTGATAGACAGTGCGGCACCCGGCTCGAAAGTCCAGCTCAAACTGTGGTCGCCGTCCCTATAATGTTCGTCGCTAATGCCCAACTGCGAACCGGCTGCCGTAGTGACAAACGCCGGAACCTGCTTCTCCTCAAAAGAAAGCAAGCGCTCATTCTTCACGATTTGTGCATGTACACTGCCCGGCAGCAACATGCAAACGAGCGCTACCGCTCCTATTTTCCATTTACTGAATTGCATCATGTCTGTTTATTTAAGGTTATCGATATTTGCTACTTGGAAATCTGCAAAACGTACGTGGTTCTGCCACAACCGTAAGGCGAAATAGCCGTCTCCTTTGCCATCGGCAACCGGTAAGCTGAAAAGCTCTTCACCATCCATGACATAAGTGGTGGCTCCATTCTCCACACGGATTTTAACTTCATACCAATGGTTGGGCTTCAAAAGGTGGGCGGCATCGGTATACTCTTTCAAGATGGGTTTAATCTTTGCATCGTCCACTCCATAATACTCTCCATGGTATTCACGGAAACGCGTAGTTCCATTATCATTACCGCCGTAGCCCACATAGTAAAGGTCCAGCGTATTGTAATTCTTGAACTCGCCGTTGCGCCATGCACTGCGGGCAAAGAAGTCATCCGGATGCCGGGGGTCATCGGCCCCCCAAAAACAATTCAAGTCGCTGAGACGGTCGTAGCACCGTTCCTTATACCAAAGGGACAGCCCGTCCGGAGATACAATATCCATCGTATCGCCGATACATGTAATTTCCACTTTTCCGGAAGAATCCTCCACGACCCAGGCGGTAAGCCGGCAGGAAGCGCCCATCTCCATACCGGGGAGGACACATAAGAGAAGTTGCATCAAAAGAAGTTGTAACCGCATATTTCAATGTATTAGTACGGTACAAAGAAACCCCTCTTTTTGGAAAAAGAGGGGCATAAATCGTACAGAAGAAGGATAAAATAATGATTGAGGCGGATTTCTGCCCCCACTTCATCAAGGATGAAGTTCTTCGAAAGCCTTGTTTTCCTCTTGTACCGCCTGAATAGTTTCTTCCAGTTCATTGATAGGGAGATCGAAGTTGTACCAGTCGTTATAGCAGTCGGTGACATACCACTTGCCGTCTGTCAGTTCAAAGACCACACGAAGGGAAGGTTCTGATTCATCATAGCCTGCTTCGAACTCTTTATGGGCAGGCTCATTGACAGTGAAGTGAGAAATATAGGTACCTCCCTCCTCTTCGGTAGTACGTCCTTCCTTCAGCGTTTCTTCGTCTAGCAATGCCCACTTCTCGCGGGTGAAGGGAAAAGTCTGTTCCGTCTCACCGTCATCCTTCAAGAGGGCGATGGGAGACTTCAAAGGAAACTTGATTCGGGAATACTGGAATGAAGCACTGGACGTGAATTTCTGAAGAAATGTCTTGAAATCCTCCTCTTCGGCAGCCAGACCATTGAGAGTCGTCAGCATGAGTGCCGCAAACAGACAAAAAACAAAGCGGATAGCCTTCATATACTCGGATTATTTTTCAATGCGCAAAGATAATATAAAAGTAATAAAATGCTAAGGCTATGGGGCGATAATTATTATCATCTATGTTTCAGATACTCGTAACCAAACCGGCAACGCAAGCAGTCTTTCTTGTCACAATATTCCTTTTGAAGTTGAAGCAGAGCCTGCGAATCGGCAGCGGTAGATACCGGCAAACCGGCACCATCCCAAAGTCGGGTTACGTGATTGTTTTCGGCCTTCAAGGATTCAAGGAAACGGGTGGCACGGTCACACAAAACGTCATCGGCCTTGTGCAGGCCATAAGCATAAAGAAACGGGATGACCGTATTGATGGCAATCAGATTCAAGGCACCGTCCCCTACCCGCTTTTCCCTCCGGGGTGAAACCTTTCTGAAATTGAAGTGCTCCTCCCAATACGCGGAAGTCTTGGCAGCCAGTATCTTCTTCACCGCCTCCAGCGTTTCAGCCTCCATAACACGCGAGAAGAGCGACTGCTCCTTGTGATACAGACAGGCAAGCTGGGCGAGGCGTACATGTGGAAAGTTATCGGGACGAAGACGCAGAAACCGCCACTGCTCAACAGACATGGGAGCTGGCAGCTCGAACTTGTGTTGCAGGTAGCGGAACTCTTTCTGAAGTATCAAATAATAATCATCTGCCTCTGCCGAGACCTCCTCCAGCAGGCCTGCCTGCCCCAGGAAGAAAGCCTCCACTTGAAACAGACTGTCCCGATGCTTGTCTACGGCGCGGAATGGAAGGCGGTTTGCCCATGCCTCGAAAGCATCCCCATTCAGCCCGAAGCCGAAGTTACGAGCAAGAGTAATGAAGAAAACATCTTCCCAATGATGATTGCAGCGTTCGAGCCGCTGGGATATGACGCATGCTTTCTGCTCAAAACGCTCTACCTGCAAAGCGGACAGCCAGGAATGGACGGTCAGCTTTGGGAGGGAGGCAAGGATGGAATAGCAGGGAGGATAAATCTCTGTCTGCCGAAGCTCTTCATAGCGCAAGCGGACAGTGTCGGGGCAAGTGAGCACCATCTGGGGAACCAGCTCACCGTTCGTGCGGTACACATCACAATTCGATTCGCCCACCACGTGCAGGATGACGGTATCATACGCCTTGTCACGGTCGTGCCTATGGAGCAGCCAGTCTGATGCCTGCGTATGCACTTCGACGTTGCCCACCCAGAGCGTACCGTCTATTTTCAGTTTGGCATTAAAAAAATCGGGGCCTGCATTCATGTTCGGCAAACCGGGATCTATCACTTCTACCGGCCGGCCGGAGGTTGTCTGGAGCAATGACAAAGGAAATATTTTGTGCTTCCAAACATAATGCAGTAGTTGTTCCATGTTAACAAGACGTTAATGTTGAGCACAAATGTAAGAAAAAGATTATCTTTGCGACCTATAGTTTGTTGATAAACTAAATAAAAACAGATAGAAACAATGAAAATCGCATTAATCGGCTACGGAAAAATGGGCAAGGAAATCGAGAAAATAGCCCTTGGCCGCGGACACGAAATTGTAAGCATCATCGATGTCGACAATCAGGAAGACTTTGAATCGGCAGCCTTCAAGAGCGCCGACGTTGCCATAGAGTTCACCAACCCCATGGTTGCATACAATAACTATATGAAGGCATTCCGCGCCGGGGTCAAACTGGTATCCGGCAGTACGGGATGGATGGCAGAACATGGAGACGAAGTAAAGAGACTTTGTACCGAAGGCGGCAAGACACTGTTCTGGTCTTCCAACTTCAGCTTGGGAGTAAGCATCTTCTCTGCCGTCAACAAGTACCTCGCAAAGATAATGAACCAATTCCCTGCCTATGATGTGACAATGAGCGAAACGCACCACATCCACAAGATGGACGCTCCGAGCGGAACGGCCATCACGCTTGCCGAAGGTATTCTGGAGAATCTCGACCGTAAGGACAAATGGGTAGAAGGGACTTTCCAAGCTCCCGACGGAACCGTTTCGGGCTCTACGGAATGTGCAGCCAATGAGCTATCCATAAGTTCTATCCGCGAAGGAGAAGTACCGGGCATCCACAGCATCCGCTACGACTCCGAAGCCGACAGCATCACTATCACCCACGATGCCAAGAATCGCAGGGGATTTGCCTTGGGAGCTGTCCTTGCTGCCGAATATACCGCCAAGCACGAAGGTGCTTTGGGAATGAGTGACTTGTTTCCATTTTTAAAAGACTAAAACATCATGAGAAAAGCAACACGCACCCAATGGATTAAATTCAGTATAGTCACCCTGCTCTACCTTGCCTTTCTGGTTTGGGTAAAAAGCTGGCTGGGACTGATTGTACTACCCTTCATTTTTGACATCTACATCAGTAAGAAGATACCCTGGGGGTTCTGGAAGAAATCGGAGAATCCTGCCGTACGCAGCATCATGAGTTGGGTGGATGCCATCGTATTTGCGCTGGTAGCCGTCTACTTCGTAAATATCTATGTGTTCCAGAATTATCAGATACCGTCTTCCTCATTGGAGAAATCCTTGTTGGTAGGCGATTTCCTTTACGTCAGCAAGATGAGTTATGGTCCGCGCGTACCGAATACGCCGCTTTCCATGCCGCTGGCACAACATACACTACCGGTATTCAACACCAAATCGTACATCGAATGGCCCCAATGGGAATACAAGCGTGTACCAGGCTTCGGCAAAGTGAAACTGAATGACATTGTGGTGTTCAACTTCCCGGCAGGCGACACGGTAGCCACCAATTTCCAGCAGACAGACTTCTATACCCTTGCTTACGAAGAAGGAAAACGCGTGTATCCCAACAAGGTGAATATGGACAGCCTGACACGCAAGCAGCAACGTACTGTCTACGACCTGTACTACAATGCCGGACGTAATCTTATCCGTTCCAATCCTAGAATGTACGGTGACATTGTCATACGCCCCGTTGACCGTCGTGAAAACTATGTAAAACGTTGCGTAGGCCTGCCCGGCGATACGTTGCAAATCAAGAAAGGACAGGTATACATCGACGGCAAGGCCATCGAGAACCCTGCAGAAATGCAGTTCAACTACTTTGTACAGACTACAGGTCCTTATATCACCGATGATATGTTCCGTGAACTGGGCATCAGCAAAGAGGACCAGACACTGATGACCGACGGTCTGGGCTGGGAAGAGAATCTGATTGAAATGGGACTGGACCGCCGGGATGCCCAGGGCAGGCTGGCACCGGTCTATCATCTTCCGCTCACCAAAAAGATGTACAAGACCCTTACGGGCAACAAGAAACTCATCAGCAAGATTATCATCGAGCCGGGAGAGTTCTCGGGACAGATGTATCCGCTGAACCTTTACACCAAATGGGACCGCAACAACTACGGCCCGATATGGATTCCTGCCAAAGGCGCCACCATCAAGCTGACCGAGGACAACCTGCCTATCTACGAACGCTGCATCGTTGCCTATGAAGGCAACAAACTGGAAGTCAAGGAAGACGGCATCTACATCAATGGTGAAAAGACCGACTCTTATACCTTCAATATGGACTACTACTGGATGATGGGCGACAACCGCGACAAGTCCGCCGACTCCCGTTACTGGGGCTTTGTGCCGGAAGACCATGTCGTAGGAAAGCCTATCGTAGTATGGTTGTCACTGGACAAAGACCGGGGCTGGTTTGACGGTAAGATACGCTGGAACCGGATATTCAAGTGGGTGGACGGCATTAAATGAA
>OJRR01000408.1_pt1 | contig 14620 bp, 10 predicted proteins | sample 1599251 | NCBI WGS metagenome assembly OJRR01 (sample SAMN03922536, study PRJEB24848) | human gut metagenome | isolation source: stool sample | host: Homo sapiens | place: Germany | collected 2010-05
TAACGGGTCCATAGTTGCCTTCTGCATCCGCTGCTACGCCACAGATGGTGTTTTCATCCCAATAGACTGCCAGCAACTGATCTACCGCATCCTTAAATTCAGGTATTCCGTAAGTAACCAGATTGTTGATTATGCTGCGGTCCGAATATTCGTCCGGATTACTCAAATCGCCCATGAAACATCCTGTCCACCAATGAGCTGCCTTGTCGTTGTGGGATACTTTCAACAACAGAACGGCATATTCTTCGAAGCCTGCGAAGTTGATGGGATCCAATTGGGCGAGTTCTGCGCCATCGTACCATGCGTAGCTGTCGATGCTTACTTCGGCAAGCGCAGCGGTATTCTCTTCTACCGTATATGTTTCACTGATGATGAAGGGAGCGACAGGGACTCCTTTTTGATCGATGGCAACGGCCCACATTCGCAATTGATCGCCTGTCTGAAGATTCCGTTCAAATTCTACAGGACCTGTGGCCGCGAGCATGGAAACCGCCTCGGCATGCAGGCCGGTGGTGCCCATATAGTCTTTGATTTTGGATTCAAGCACTTTTTTCATACCCTCCTCGATATTTTCGCCGAAGGCCTGATAATCCTCTTCCGAGATAAGATCGAATATGTAAACGACATCGTCTGCTGACGGAACGGTGGAGAACTTGGAGGCGACAACCGAACTTAAAGTGCATTCGAATTGAACGTCGAACGTTTGGGGATCCCCTCCTTCAAGAGTCTTGAATGTTTCGGTTTTGATCGGTGTGGTCGGGAATCCCTGTTCGCATCCGAAAACCGCAATTTGATATTCCCAGCCCGGGTTGAGTTCTTTTGCTTCATACGTGAAAGGTCCCTCGTGGAGATACATGTCGAGCATACCCCAGCCGAAATAACGATCGATCAGATATTTTTGATAATCCGTACCCGTCGGCACCTGGGACTGGATGTCAGCCGACAGAACATCCAGGAAGTAAACATCGCTGTTCGACGGTGTAACGGTAATCGATGCTCCTGTCTGTGTGATTGCTGTCGTTGCGATTTCGAATGTATTGGTGGATTCGGGTGCAGTCTGCGCTGTAAAAGCTTCTGCGGTAGGCTTCGTCGTCGTGTGTCCGTCGGCATCGATACCTACTGCGACGGCCCAATACTTGGCTCCCGGTTCGAGTCCTCTGGCCGTATATGCATCGTTGCCGTAAGAAGTAATGGCTTTGACCGCCTCCTCGCGGGTCATCTCCTGCTGCTCCATCATCACTACCTCGATGAAATATTGTAGGTAATCGTCAAAACCGTGTTTTTGGGATTCCAGCCAATCGGCGTCGGTGACGATATCACTGAAATAACTTTTTGTTTCGTTGCTCGGAGAAACCGTGATTTCAGCTGTCGTCGGAGTAATGTTACTTACTGATACCTTGAATGTCAGTTGATTAGGATCAGTTTGGGGGGGGTACGTCGGTTTTGTCGTCACTGCATGCTCCGGCGAACACCGCCAAAATAAGAAAAGGAATTAAAATTTTTTTCATAATCTTATTATTTTTTAGTGATTAATTCACTACTAAAATAAATAAAAGTAGTGAGAAAACAAAAAACGGATGATTTTTTAGGATGTTAAATTTAAGTTTTTTAAAATTGGATTGATGTCTTATGAAGAGGTAACTTTGTATTCGTATTCTCGGAACTGCCGGAAGTAAAGAAACCGGTCATAGTAACTTGGGGTATGATGCTGTTGTGATATTATATTGACCATTCGAATAAATTCGGAGCCTGTGTCCGTTTATACCCGAGGAAAAGGGTATGTTTGGGATTCGAGATATTGATATTTGATTCCCTGCAGAAGCATCCCAATATATAGGTATTTGGGAGAGTGCACCTTGCCGGGTAACCTTTTTTCATTATTTTTGCACCTGAAATGAGCGGACAAAAACTCATACGGGTATTCAATGCGGGGGCGCTGCTGCTGATCCTGCTCGCGGCCTATGCGGGCAAAAGCCTGCATACCCATCCCGATGAGTACTATCGTTACCTCACGGAGAACGATGCAAATACCACGTCGCCGGCTCTTGTGGACGACTGTGCGATTTGCCATTTCCATTTCTTCTCGTATATCCATTCTACCGACTGGGTCCTCGACAGTGAGTTCCGTTTGCTGGAAACCTTTTTCCGGCCGGAGTGTTACGATCCGGCAATCGTTGCGATATCGGGCTCGCAGCTCCGTGCGCCGCCTGCAATCGGGTAGATAAATTCGTTCCGGAACCATTCGTTTCCGGGACTATTCGACCGCACGTGCCGAGCGGCGCGGCAAAACATCGTTTTCACAGGGTATTCTCTCTCATCGGCCGTATTACGGGCCGTTGCCCCTGCCTGGCGAAAACAGACCCATTTTACATCTTAAAACATAGGATTATATTGTGTATCCATTTGGGAGCATAGCGCCCCGAGTCCATTCCGAGGAGGAGATTTAGGAGGACTTCATTACAGACGCAGCCTCCGGCCGCGAATAAACGCCCTCGAACTCGATTCCGCGACCGTCGGATAATGGGACATTGAAGATATAATCGCCTAATTATTATAATATGAAAAAATTGATCCTCTTGGCCGTAATGTGCCTGGTTTATCATACACTTTTTGCAGACGAAACGACCCCGACTCCTAAAAGCGACGCTCATCTCTACGGCCATGTCATCGACAGCAAAACAGGCGAACACCTGCCCTATGCCACCGTCACCATTCCCGGCACGACCATCGGCACCATGACCGATGCGAGCGGGCACTATTTCCTGAAGAATCTGCCGACGGGCACTATCACCGTCGAGGCCCGCATGATGAGTTACGATCCCGTGCGCCACGAAGTAACGCTAAAAAAAGGACAGTCCCTCGAACTCAACTTCGAAATCACGGAAAACGGAATTACCATGGACGACGTAGTCGTCTCGGCCAGCCGCAGCGAAACCACGCGTCGCAAAGCCCCGGCCTTGGTGAACGTCCTCGACCGCAAAATTTTCGACAACACCAATTCGGCCTGTCTGGCCCAGGGACTCGGGTTCCAGCCCGGCGTACGCGTCGAGGACGACTGCCAGAACTGCGGTTTCATGCAGGTGCGCATCAACGGGCTCGACGGACACTATTCACAGATCCTCGTCGATTCGCATCCCGTCTTCTCGGCACTCTCGGGCGTTTATGGACTGGAGCAGATTCCGGCCAGCATGATCGACCGCGTCGAGGTGATGCGCGGAGGCGGCTCGGCACTCTTCGGCTCCTCGGCCATCGGCGGTACGATCAACATCATCACCAAGGACCCCGACCGCAACAGCGCCGAAGTCGGTCACACGATCACGGCGATCGGCAACAGCAGCAGTTACGACAACGTCACCTCGGCCAATGCCTCGCTCGTCACCGACAGCCGTAAGGCGGGACTTTATGTCTATGGACAGAACCGCCACCGCTCGGGGTACGACCACGACGGGGACGGCTTCACCGAAATTCCGCAACTGCAATCCCAATCCCTCGGACTGCGCTCATTCTTCAAGACCAGCGCTTATTCGCGTATTACGCTCCAGTACAATACCGTCATGGAGTACCGCCGGGGCGGCGACCGGCTCGACCTGCCGCCGCACGAAGCGATGATCGCCGAGCAGACCGACCACAACATCAACGGCGGCAGCCTCTCGTTCGACCTCTCGTCCGCCGACTTCTCCAACCGTGTGAATGTCTATGCTTCGTTCCAGCACATCGCCCGCAAGAGCTACTACGGCTCCAAGCAGGATCCCGACGCTTACGGTCGCACGCACGACCTCACCGTGGCGACCGGCGCCCAGTACATCCATTCGTTCGACCGGTTGTGGTTCCTTCCCGCCGACCTGACCCTGGGCGTGGAATATAACTACAACGATCTGGACGACGAATCGATCGGCTATGATTATCGAACGAAGCAAAAGGTGCACATCATCGGCGCCTACCTGCAAAACGAGTGGAAAAACGAGCATTGGTCGCTGCTTATCGGCGGCCGTCTGGATAAGCACAGCCTCGTCGATCACGTAATCTTCAGTCCGCGTGCCAACCTGCGCTACAATCCCGGAGAGGGGGCGAGCCTGCGCCTAAGCTATTCGAGCGGCTTCCGTGCTCCGCAGGCCTTCGACGAGGATATGCACATCGCCATCGTGGGCGGCGAGCGGGTACGCATTCGCCTGGCGGACGATCTGCGCGAGGAGCGATCGCACAGCCTCAGCCTCTCGGCAGATCTTTATCACCGTTTCGGAAAAGTCCAGACCAACTTGCTCGTCGAAGGTTTTTACACGACGCTCGACCACGTTTTCGCCTTGCGTCCGCTGCCCGATCCGGATACGGACGGGAGTACGATCAAGGAGCGTTACAACGGCTCGGGCGCCCGCGTCATGGGCATCAATATCGAAGGCAAGGCCGCCTTCACCCGCTGGTTCGACCTGCAGGCCGGAATCACCCTTCAGCAGAGCCGCTACAAGGAACCGGAACAGTGGAGCGAAGATCCGGAGGTCGCACCGACCCGCAAGATGTTCCGCACGCCGAACACCTACGGCTACCTTACGGCTGAATTGACCCCCGTACGCAATTTGCAGGCAGCCATTACCGGAACTTACACGGGCAAAATGCTCGTGCAGCACATGGCGGGTTCGGGCACGCCCGTCGATCGGGCCGTCACGACACCCCGTTTCTTCGACCTGAACCTCAAAGTGTCGTACGACGTCATTCTCTATAAGGAGATCGCCCTGCAACTCCATGCCGGCATCCAAAATATCTTCAACGCCTACCAGAAAGACTTCGACCGGGGGGCCAACCGCGATTCGGGTTACATCTATGGCCCGTCGCTACCCCGCAGCTGGTTCGTCGGCGCGAAGATCAGCTTCTGACGGTCTGCCGGAAGCTCCGGCGGCTCCTTGCTTCGCCGGACAGGGAATATCGTTGTCGCTCATCCGGATCGACGGCATACGGAACTTTTTTGAAAATATCGCTTTCGGAAAGTCATGATATTTTCCGGGTATAAACCGAACGGAGCTGCTTGGCGGCTCCGTTCGCTCATGGCGGCCGAACGCTTTAGCAACCATTATTGCACCGATTTGCACGAGCCGCAAAACAATTTTACGGTTTTTCTCGTTTTTAATATATCGATCCATCCGTCAAAATTCGTATTTGCTGCGATTTTTGTTCTGTTCTCGAAACAGGGGTGGCTTGAATAACCGACATACGATCCCTATAACCAGATTTAACCCCGAATCGTTATGTTTAACTCCCGATCTTCCATCTCCATCTCGACGTTTCTTTCTTCACTGATTGGATCTATCATGCGCGGGCGACGCTCCGTCCGCTGCGGCCAAACGTGCGAGTACCGCAAGGCCAGACTCATCCTGACCCACGACCCGGGCGAAGAGCTGTTTCTGGGGGCCCTTCATCCGGCTGCGGCTCTTTTCCGGGAACATATCGATATCCCCGAACTCATCGCCGAACATGCTACTTATCGCAAAGTGCTCGAGGAGGCCGGAGCGAGGGTACTCACGGTACGTCAGATCCTGCTCGACGGAACCGGCGCGGACGGGAAACCCGCCGACCGGACGAAGCTGGAGAACCTGCGCCGCTTCGCGGCCGGTTTTCTTACCTTCGACACCCAAAACCTCTCTCCGGAAACAGCCGAGCAGCAAAAGGAGTACCGACAATCCATCCTCGCCAAGACATCGCCCCGGGATCTGGTGCGGATTATTCTGCGACAACCGATCATCCGACTGTCGGAAACGCAGATCAACACGGGGCTCAAGGCCGAATATTCGGAAAACCCCGTGATGAATCTCTTCTATACGCGGGACCAGTTGATAACCACAGCCAAAGGCATCGTAATCGGACGCATGAACTCCCCGCAGCGGGAGAAAGGATGCGACATTCTGCAATTCTGCCTCGAAAAAATCGGCATGAAACCGTTACACCGCATCGAAGGGGAGGGAGCTCATCTCGAAGGCGGGGATTTCTATCCGTTCGGCGATACGGCTTTCATCGGCTGCGGGATGCGCACCACGCAACCGGCCATCGATCAGCTTATGGAGCACGACCTGCTGGGCTGCAACCGTCTGGTCGTAGTCAAGGACCGATTGTTCAGCCAGGCGGAAATGCACTTGGACACCTATTTCAACATTATAGACCGCAATCTGGTGACGCTCACAGCTCGGCGTATGACCACCGATCCGGATTCTCCGGATCTGTTGCTGGCCGATATTTATCTCCGAGGTGCAAACGGCGTCTATACCAAAACCGAAGAAGATGTCGGATTCGTCGAATTGTTGAGGAGCCGTATCGGTGCCGCCATCATCCCCATTTCCGAAGAGGATGCCGACCGGCTGGCGGGTAATTTCCTGACGGTCGGGTCGCGCCGTATCATCGGGGTAGCGGGCCAGTCCGAAGCCCTGCGGACCGAACTGAAACACCGAGGGGTGAAGGTCACCTGGGTCGGGCTTGACAACCTTTGCAAAGGCTACGGTGCCGCACACTGCATGACGCAGGTGCTTCGCAGACGGTGAAGACTGTCCTCCGACGTATGTAAAAAAGACACTCCGGGGAAGTGAAAAGTTTTTCCGGGAGCGACCGTTGTCGCAATGTTCCGAAAGAATATGGCCGCTGTTGCCCGGCAAGGAGCGAAATCGGTTGTTATGTTCCGTTCATACGGGTCAGACGGGAAACTTTCCGCTTCCGGATGCGGGTAAGTTTCTTATAGAATACGACTTACTTCCGACGAAATGTGCGGCGGAAGGCTCTTTCACGAAAAATCCCCGGTCGAAAGACCGGGGATCTGCTATCGTTGTCGGCAAACGCTTACAACGCCTTGATCTCGTGCAGCACCTGGTTGGTCTTGCGGACCGCAGCGGCCGATGCCTCGAATTTGGCAGCCTCTTCCTTGGTGAGGTCGAGTTTGACGATCTTCTCGATACCCTTGCGGCCGATCACGGCGGGAACACCGATACAGATGTCGTTCTGGCCGTATTCGCCTTCGAGGTAGCAGCAGCAGGGGACGATCTTCTTCTGATCATGCAGGATCGATTCGACCATCATCGAAGCAGCGGCGCCCGGAGCATACCAGGCCGAAGTGCCGATGAGTTTGGTCAGCGTGGCACCGCCGACCATCGTGCTGGCGACAGCCTCTTCAAGTTTCTTCTTCGAGGCGAATTGCGTCACGGGCACGCCATTGACCGAAGCCTTCGAAAGCAGCGGAATCATCGTCGTATCGCCATGACCGCCGATCACCATGCCGTCCACGTTGTTGATGTTGGCGCCGGTGGCTTTCGCCAGGTAACATTTGAAACGGGCCGAATCCAAGGCGCCACCCATGCCGATAATCCGGTTTTTGGGAAGTCCCGAAGCCTTGAGCGCCAGATAAGTCAGCGTATCCATCGGGTTGGCGACCACGATGATGATCGCGCGGGGCGAATATTTCACCACGTTCTCGATCACGCCTTTCATAATGTTGGCGTTGGTGCCGATCAGCTCCTCGCGGGTCATGCCCGGCTTGCGGGGAATACCCGAGGTGATCACCACCACGTCCGAGTTGGCAGTCTGCTTGTAGTCGTTGGTCACGCCGACGAGCTTCGTATCGAAATCCATCAGCGTAGAACACTGGTACATATCCAGCATCTTACCCTCCGACAGGCCCTCTTTGATGTCGATGAGGACCACTTCGCTCGCCACTTCGCGGCAAGCCATCACATTGGCGCAAGTAGCGCCCACGGCGCCCGCGCCCACAACTGTTACCTTTGACATAATGTTATAGTTTTAAGGCGAGTCCGACGTATTGATTTCGGATGTAAAACAAAAATACTGTCACAACAGAACACGTCGGACTCACGTTACGGTATCTTTTGATGCCGGATTCCATCCTGACACTCCCTGCCGACACCCGTCGAAAACGGGAGGCTGCGGGGTTCGATTTACATCGAACGAATATTAGCCGATCAACTCTTTGTACTGCGCGTCGGTAAGCAGCGACTCGCACTCCTTGGGATCGGTCAGTTTCACTTTGACGAGCCAACCCTCTCCGTAGGGATCGCGGTTCACGATGGAGGGATCGGCATCCACTGCAGGGTTGAACTCCAACACTTCGGCGCCGACGGGAATGAAAGCGTCGCTCACGGTCTTCACGGCCTCGATCGAGCCGAAGACGTCACCGGCGGACAAGGTTTCGCCGACGGTCGGAACATCGACGAATACGATGTCGCCCAACTGGCTCTGTGCGAAATCGGTAATGCCGATAAAAGCCTCACCGCCCTCTACGCGGCACCATTCGTGGTCATTGGAATACTTCAGATTTGCAGGTACGTTCATAATTTTCGGTATTTGAATTGGTTAAAATGAAATTTATTCGCGGTCTAAAATATCATTGCAAATATAAGGTTATTTTTCGTTCGGCCAACGTTATCCTGTTATTTTTTTAACACGCAGCCCGTCCCGTCCGTTCGAGCCGTCCGCTTCCCCTCGATAACGAACTCTATCTCCCGGAACAGATACCCTTCGGTACGGCCGTCGGGCAGCTCCAGCAGCAGCTCTCCCGAAGGGCGCACGCCCCGCAGCACGGCCTCCACTGTCCGGCCGTCGGGATAACGGTACCGATGCCGCTCTCCGAGCCGGTACATCCGCCGTCGGTAGTCGGCTTGCAGCGCCTCCCGATCCCCTTTCTCGAGTTGTTCGTACCGGGCGGCCAGACAGTCGCCCAAGCGGTGCAGTACCTCCTGCCGATCGTATTCGCAGCCAGTTTCGAGGTGCATCGACGACGGGTTCGGCAACGACGGATCGAACCGGGTCTGATTGACGTTCACCCCGATCCCGACGATCGTACGCGACAGGCGGTCGCCCGTCAGGTTGTGTTCGATCAGAATGCCGACCAGCTTGCGGTCGCCCGCATAGATGTCGTTCGTCCATTTGATCCGGGCGTCGATGCCGTAACCGCCGAAAAGGTCCGTCAAAGCCAAAGCCACCGCTTCCGAAAGCAGAAACTGTTCCGAAACGGGCAGGAAACAGGGTTCCCACACCAGCGAGAACATCAGGTTGCATCCCTCCTCGCTGCTCCAGGTATGCCCCCGCTGGCCGCGTCCGGCGCTCTGCCGCTCGGCGCAGATCGCATCGCCGTGTCCGTAGCGAGGATTCCGGGCCTCGTCGTTGGTCGAGGTCGTCTCTTCGAGAAAATGATAGCGGGTCCTGTACATCCGAAAGGTATTATACCGAAACTCCGAAATCCCGGAGCGCTGCGGTGAGCGAAGTTTTCTTGTCGGTGGACTCCTTGCGGCGCCCGATAATCAGCGCACAGGGGACGCCGTACTCTCCGGCGGGGAAACGCTTGGGATAGCTGCCCGGGATGACCACCGATCCGGCGGGGACGTATCCCTTGTACTGTTTGGGTTCCGCCTCCGTTACGTCGATAATGTGCGTCGATCCGGTAATCACTACGCCGGCGCCCAACACCGATTCGCGGCAGATATGCGCCCCTTCGACCACGATGGCCCGGGAGCCGATGAAACAGTCGTCCTCGATGATGACGGGAGCCGCCTGCACGGGTTCCAGCACACCGCCCACGCCCACGCCGCCGCTCAGGTGGACGCGCTCGCCGACCTGGGCGCAGGAGCCGACCGTCGCCCACGTATCGACCATCGTGCCGGCACCGACCCAGGCTCCGATATTGACGTAGGAGGGCATCAGGATCGCCCCCGGCGAAATGTAAGCCCCGTAGCGGGCCACGGCGTGCGGCACGACCCGTACGCCCAGTTCCTCGTAGCCGTGCTTGAGGTCCATTTTGTCGTGCCATTCGAGCTCTCCGGCCCGCATGGTGCGCATCTCCTGCATCGGAAAATAGAGCAGAATCGCCTTCTTGACCCACTCATTGACCTGCCACTGGCTCCGGGACGGATCGATGGGTTCGGCCGTTCGCAGGCGTCCTTTGTCCAGTTCTTCGATAACGGCGCGGACCGCCTCCCGCACACGGGACTCCGCAAGCAATGCCCGGTCGTTCCAGGCCTCTTCGATAATTTGTCGCAACTGATTGTCCATTCCTGTTTTTCGCTTTCGTTATTCCGGTTTCAAAGTTACAAAATTCTCCTGCGGATCGCCGGATGCCGGCAACTTTTTCGTATATTCTGCGAATATATGGAACGTTCGGACAATCTTTGCGAACAAACCTGCACGATTGCGCCGGACTTTTCGTATATTTGTCTTTCGAAACCTTCCAAATATTAAAATATGTTAAAACACGTTAAAATTACTTTGGCGGTTTTTTGTGCCGCTGCTGCACTTACCGCCTGTAAGTCATCTATGAAAATCAAACACCTGCCTTATCCCGAGGCCGAGCGTACGGAAGTTGTGGATAACTACTTCGGTACCGAAGTCGCCGACCCCTACCGCTGGCTCGAAGACGACCGTTCGGAACAGACGGCCGCCTGGGTCGCTGCCGAAAATGCCGTGACGCAGAATTACCTGGATCAAATTCCGTTCCGCGAGGCGATGCGTGCCCGCCTGACCGAGCTGTGGGCTTATCCCTGGGAGGGAGCTCCGGCTAAATTCGGGGATTATTACTATTTTTACCGCAACGACGGACGACAGAACCAGGCCGTGCTGTACCGCCAGGCTTCGCTCGACGCCGAGCCGGAGGTATTCCTCGATCCCAACACGCTCTCCGAGGACGGAACGGTTGCGTTGTCGGGCATCTCTTTCTCGGAAGATGGCCGCTACCTGGCTTATGCGGCTTCGGCTTCAGGTTCGGACTGGAGCGACATTCATGTCATCCGTACGGCGGACAAGCAGCCCACGGGCGATATCGTAAAATGGGTGAAGCTCTCCAACGCAGTGTGGACTCCCGACGAAAAGGGATTCTATTATAGTACGTTCGACGTTCCGGAAGCGGGCGTCTATTCTTCCCAGAACCAATATCAGAAGGTGTATTATCACACGCTCGGTAAGCCCCAGTCTTCCGATCGTCTGATTCATATGGACACACAACATCCGTTGCGCTATTTCGCTTCCAGTGTCAGCAAGGACGGCAAGTGGCTTTTCATCACGGCATCGGAGGGTACGTCGGGCAGTGAGATCCTCTACCGAAAAAGCAGCGATAAGAAGTTCAAGGTGCTGCTTCCCGGCTTTGCCAACGACCACGAGATTATTCGCGCCGAGAACGATAAACTTTACGTGCGTACCAACCTCGATGCTCCCAACTACCGCGTGATCCGTATCGACCTGAATAATCCTTCGGTGATCGAGGAGATTATCCCCGAAAATCCGAAGAATATGCTTGAGATCGTCAGCAAACCGGGCGACTATCTGATGGCTTCCTACCTGGAGGATGCCCAAAGCCAGGTTTACCAGTACGACTGGAACGGCAAGCTCATTCGGAAAGTCGAGCTGCCCGCCATCGGATCGGCAGGCGGATTCTCCGGTAAAAAAGGCGAAACGGAGGCCTTCTATTCGCTGACCAACTTCACGACACCTTCGACCGTTTACCGTTACGACCTCGCAACGGGCGAATCGACCCTGTATAAGCGTCCCGAAGTGAAATTCAACCCCGAAGACTACACTACGGAACAGGTGTTCTACACCAGCAAGGACGGCACGAAAGTCCCGATGTTCATCGTCTATCGCAACGGACTGAAGCTCGACGGCAACAACCCCTGTTACCTCTACGCTTACGGTGGGTTCCAAGTCAGCCTCGCGCCCTGGTTCAACCCGGCTGCCATTATGTTCATGGAACAGGGCGGCGTTTATTGCGTAGCCAACCTGCGCGGCGGCCTGGAATACGGAGAAGAGTGGCACAAGGGCGGCATGCTGGACAAAAAACAGAATGTTTTCGATGATTTCATCGCAGCGGCCGAATACCTCATTGCCAACAAATATACCTCGTCGAAGAAACTCGCCATCGCGGGCGGTTCGAACGGTGGCCTGCTGGTGGGTGCCTGCGAAGTGCAGCGTCCCGACCTGTTCGGCGTCTGCCTGCCGGCGGTCGGCGTGATGGACATGCTCCGCTACCACAAGTTCACCATCGGCTGGGGCTGGGTCGTAGAGTACGGCTCGAGCGACGACGAGGAGCAGTTCGGCTACCTCTACAAATACTCCCCGCTGCATAACATCAAGAAGGGCACGAAGTATCCTGCGACGCTGATAACGACTGCCGACCACGATGACCGTGTCGTGCCGGCTCATTCGTTCAAGTTCGCCGCCGAGATGCAGTACGCCCAGGGCGGCGACGCTCCGATCCTGATCCGCATCGACACCAAGGCGGGCCACGGCGCCGGCAAACCCGTCTCGAAGCGCATCGAAGAGGCTACCGACGTGTTCTCGTTCCTGTTCGAGAATACGGACACGCCTTACAAGACGGTCGAAACGAAATAATGCTATTCCGGTCGCATGTCCGAAACTTCGTTGAAAACGGAGTTTCGGAAGCAGCCGGGCCGATCCCGATGCGGGTCCGGAACCCGGCACGACGAAGTACCGGCCGATAACCATACTGTTTTATTGAGCGATGAAAGTTTACAAGTTCGGCGGCGCATCGGTCCGCAACGCGGACGGTGTGCAAAACCTGCTGAAGATCATCGGTGACGAACGGGATCTGTTCATCATCGTATCGGCAATGGGTAAGACCACGAATGCCTTGGAGAAGGTTTTCGAAGGGTTGCAGAAGGGCGACAAAGCCTTCTCGATGGAGCACATCACCGCGCTGAGGCAATACCACGCCGAAATCGTAAACGAACTGTACGGCGCTCCGATCCGGCTCGAGAAGATCGAACGGCTTTTCGGGGAGCTCGAACAGGTGGCGACCGAAACGGTCTATCGTCCGGAAGACGCCGAGCTGTGGTACGACACCGTCGTCGCTTTCGGCGAGCTGATCTCGACGACGATCATTTCGGAGTACCTCTCCGAACGGGGTATCGACAATTGCTGGCTCGATATGCGACGTTGCTTCCGCACCGAACAGCGACACAAGGACGCCTCGGTCGATATCGCCGCATCGCGGACTCTGCTGCGCAACGCCATGAAACAGTCTAAGGCCTGTATTTTCATCGGGCAGGGCTTTATCGGAGGTGCTCCGGACGGCACGACCACTACCCTGGGACGCGAAGGTTCGGATTACTCGGCAGCGGTGGCGGCCAATATCCTCGACGCGGAATCCATGTCGGTATGGAAAGATGTGGACGGCATCCTGAATGCCGACCCGAAGGTTTTCCCCGATGCGGTGCAGATCGCGGAACTGAACTACCTGGACACCATCGAGCTGGCTTACAGCGGGGCACAGATCATCCACCCCAAAACGATCAAACCGCTGCAAAACAAGAACATCCCGCTCTACGTGCGGCCTTTCGGGGACAAGCGAAAACCGGGCACGGTGATTCGCCGTATGTCGGCGCCGATCGAGGTTCCGATTCTGATTCTGAAGAAGGATCAGGTATTGCTGACGATCCGTTCGCGGGACTTTTCCTTCGTGCTCGAAGAGAAATTCGCGGCGATCTTCTCCCTGCTGGAGCGATACCGTATCAAGGTCAATCTGGTGCATAACTCGGCGGTGAACCTCAGCCTCTGCGTGGATAACTCCTGGCATATCGACGAGGCGATCCAAGCCCTCCGAAACGAGGAGTTCGACGTAATGAAGGTCGAGAACATGGAGTTGCTCACCATCCGGGGCTATAACGGCGATTTGATGGAGCGATATGCTTCGGGGCCGGAGGTTTTTCTGTTGCAGAGAACTCAATCGACGGCCCGTATTGTCCGGAAAAACCGGTAGTCCAACTTCGAAAAAAGACGCTAAAATAAAAGAAGAGAAGTGGGGTCGATGTTGGACGAATACAAGAAAAACATTAGAAAACCGAATCCGGAGGAGCTACGACTCATTAAGTTTTTGGTACAAAAGGCATCTTTGAATATGTCCGAGGGCTGGGAAAGATCTTTGACTGTTTCTTGTTTGAATGATGGAGGAATGGGCAGTATGAAATTATATATGTCTTTACCGCCGAAAGAAATAATATCAACGATTTTTGTCAGTGAGTGCTCTTTTAAGGATTCTGATGGAATAGATGTGTTAGCCTCATTATATCTCGATCAAGATCATGAGATTTGTGAAGTGGATATTTGGAAAGCTGATTTTTCTCCTTTGATAAGGATCTCTTCGGATATTAGCTTATAAAACGGAGGAACATGGGAGATTTGGGATATTCGAAGCATGCATTTCGTGTAAATGGTGAAACTTATTATCCTGGAAAATTATGAAAAAATTAATAATTTTATTGATCAGTCTTTTCTTCATTGCCTCCTGTGCCGTTGTAAAATCCAGCAGAATAGTTGGAAAATGTTACTTGGGTTATCCTTATCGCCAGATTATGGTATTCATTTGTATGCTGAGTTTTATGCCGATAGTACGTTTTTATATAGGTCAGCTGGCTGTTATGATATAATCGGCCATTGGTACATAAGCGGTGATACAGTGATTTTATCTTCGCCAAATTTCAATGTCGAAACTCGTCCTATTGATCTTTATATTTTTGCAGAAGAAGAGATTACAGATTGGCGTTTTCCTGATGAGTATTATAAATTTACGGATATGGATGGTAATAGAGATGCATATATTATTAAAGGAGATACTTTATATCCTGTATTGAAA
>OJRR01000419.1_pt1 | contig 14457 bp, 10 predicted proteins | sample 1599251 | NCBI WGS metagenome assembly OJRR01 (sample SAMN03922536, study PRJEB24848) | human gut metagenome | isolation source: stool sample | host: Homo sapiens | place: Germany | collected 2010-05
TTTCTGTCTTGTTTTCCGTTTTTTTTAGTATCTTTGTAACCGAATAAGGAAGCCGCAACGGACGAAGCCAAAACCAATATCTTCAACGTACACGCAAACGCCCGACCATGGAGGGGGAATCAAACCCATCTTCAAACAAAAGGTTCCTTGTCAGGATAAGAAGAAAAAAAGTATAGCAAAATGAAAATTACACTGTTACAGACGGACATCATTTGGGGACAACCCGAAGCGAACCTCGCACATTTGGACCATTTGCTGGAGGGCGTTGGCGAATGCGACCTCATCGTGCTGCCCGAGATGTTTACCACGGGCTTTGACACCAACCCCGAGACCGTGGCCGACGACGAAGGATTGGCCCTCAAATGGATGCGCAACACCGTGCGCCAGCGTAACTGTGCCCTGGCGGGCAGCGTGGCCACGAAGGTGGGCGAGAACTACTACAATCGCATGTATTTCGTCAGTCCCGACCTCCTGTTGGCTTCTTACGACAAGCATCATCTCTTCACCTACGGCCATGAGCAGGAGGCTTTTACGCCGGGCCACCGTCGTGTCGTGATTCCTTACCGTGGCGCGCGCATCCTGCTGCAGGTCTGCTACGACCTTCGTTTCCCCGTCTTCAGCCGCAACCGTGGCGACTACGACCTGGCGATCTATGTCGCCAACTGGCCGCAGGGCAGACAGAAGGTTTGGGACACGCTGCTCAGCGCACGCGCCATTGAGAACCAAGCCTATGTCGTCGGCGTCAACCGCGTGGGCTCGGATGCCAATGGCCAGTATGCTGGCGGATCCAAGCTGGTGGACCTCTTCGGAGAGACCATCGTCAAGGCCGAAGAGGGCGTGGAGAGTATCGTGACGGGCGAGATCGACCTCGATCGCCTTAAGGCTTTCCGCAAGGAGTTCCCCGTCCTCGACGATGCAGACCAGTTTAAGTTGCTCGTTCCTTAATATATACGGAGGATATAGTCAGGAGAATAGATTTAGGAGGAAGAACTAAGTTTGGGGATCGAATATTTTAATAAGAAGATCGAATATAAAATAAGGAAATCGTTCCCCAGACTTCTTCCATAGTACATTCACAAACAGACAACTCAATATAGCGAAAGCCCGCATGGTAGAAGAATATCAGCTCCGCCTGCTCCCTGAGGAGGCTTACTCGGAGGACACCATCAGACAATACCTGTCTCAGGAGAAAGGATTTGACGTAGCGGCCATTCGCGCCGTGCGGGTCGTGAAGCGATCCATCGACGCGCGCCACCGCCGCGTACTGGTCAATCTCAAGGTTCGGGCCTACATCAACGAGCTCCCGGCCGAGGAGCCGTTTACGCCCACAGACTATCCTGACGTCAGCGACCAGCCCTCGGCGATCGTTGTCGGCGCAGGCCCCGGCGGTCTTTTCGCTGCGCTGCGCCTAATAGAGATGGGTGTGCGCCCGATCGTCCTGGAGCGTGGCAAGAGCGTCGAGAAGCGCAAGCGCGACCTCGCAGCCATCCCCCATACGCAGACCATCGACCCCGAGTCCAACTACTGTTTTGGAGAGGGTGGGGCAGGCGCGTTCTCCGACGGCAAACTCTACACGCGGTCGAAGAAGCGCGGCAGCGTGGAGAAGATTCTCAACGTCTTCTGCCAGCATGGTGCTTCGGCTGCCATCCTGGCCGATGCCCATCCCCATATCGGCACAGACCGTCTGCCGCTCGTCATCTCCAACATGCGCAAGCGCATCATCGGCTGTGGCGGCGAGGTCCATTTTCAGACCCGCATGACGCGTCTCATCGTCCAAGACCAGTCGGTCGTGGGCGTGGAGGCTGTCAGCCGCGACGACGAAGGACAGCAGACGGAGCACGAGTTTCGCGGCCCTGTGGTGCTCGCCACGGGCCATTCCGCCCGCGACGTCTATCACTACCTCTCCTCCGCCCGCATCGAGATGGAGGCCAAGGGCATCGCCGTGGGCGTCCGACTGGAGCATCCCTCCGCCCTCATCGACCAGATACAGTATCACAACCCAGCGGGCCGTGGCAAGTATCTTCCTGCTGCCGAGTATTCCTTCGTGACGCAGGTCGATGGCCGCGGCGTCTATAGTTTCTGTATGTGCCCCGGTGGCTTCGTCATCCCCGCCGCCTCCGGTCCCGAGCAGTTGGTGACCAATGGTATGAGTCCGGCCAACCGCGGTTCGAAGTGGAGCAACTCGGGCATGGTGGTGCAACTGGAACCGGAAGATATCGACCCATCCGTATTGGAAACGGAGAACGGCCCCTTGGACGACGCGCTCCGCGTGATGGCCTATCAGGAGCAGCTGGAGCGCCTCTGCTGGCAGCAGGGCAACTACAAGCAGACGGCCCCGGCCCAGCGCATGGCCGACTTTGTCAAGCGCCGCTTGTCCTTCGACCTGCCCAAGAGTTCCTATACCCCGGGACTGATCTCCTCGCCCCTCCACTTCTGGATGCCCAGCGAGGTCAGCGACCGCCTGCGCAAAGCCTTTGAAGTGTTTGGCCGCCAGGCTCATGGCTTTCTCACCAACGAAGCCGTGATGATTGCCGTCGAGACCCGCACGTCGTCCCCCGTTCGCATCCTCCGCGACAACAAGACCTTGCAGCACATCTCCCTCCGCGGCTTGTACCCCTGTGGAGAAGGAGCAGGCTATGCGGGTGGCATCGTCTCGGCAGCCATCGACGGCGAGCGCTGCGCAGAATGCTTGGCCGCGGAATTGTTTCCAACACGACCTGCTGAGTAGGGAAAACAACTTGAACAACTTTTACAATCATGTAAAACCCTTTCGATAAGCCATGAGCAGTACTGAGCTTGCACAAGTTATGCCATAGAGAGAAAGGATGCCATGAAATGGAATGCTTCGCATTGGATAATCCCTGCTGAGGATGGAAAACAACTTGAACAACTTTTACAACTTGTAACAACCTACACGCTTCGCGTGTTAATATCCTGCTGCAAGGTAAACAACAAAATACAACGCTTCGCCTTGGACTTATCCTGTTGATTGTCCTGGCGAAGCGTTGTAACTTGTTGTAAAAGTTGTATTTGTTGTTTTTAAATTTTAGCAGGATTTGGAACTGTAAAAGTTGTAGTTGTTCTTGAGAAACAACGCAAGATAGACCCAAGGCTACAATAAAACTTCTATATCAGGGCCGTTGATTCTATCAGGCCCGGTGATTCTATATCAGGCCCGTTGATTCTTATAGCAGGCCTGTTGACTGGAGGGCTTTCTGCGCCAGCGACTCATAGATTTCTCCTAAGTCGCAGAATCGCATCAAACTATTGTAGGCCGCATGGCGGACCGCCAAATCCTTGCCCGTCAGCGCCGTCTCCACTTGGTCGAGATATTCGTTGATGCCACGCTCGTCAGGGATCTGTTCCGAGGCGAAACGGCGCGAGAGAATATGGTAGCCACAGATCTGATAGAGCGGCTGGTCCTTGGCAATCCACGCGAAGGCCATGCGCGGCGCATAATCGACATATTGGAAGACATGGAGCGCCAGCAGCTCCGCCATCTCCTGCGTTTCGGTCTGCTCCATCCATATCTCGGCCACTTCCGGCAGCAGCTTCTCCGTAGGCATGAGCAGCGTAGCCAGTATCTTGCACTCGCGGATCGGCTCCTTCCAAAGCGCAATGGCCAAATCGTAGTCTTTCTCATATTCTGCCGCCATCTCGCGCAGGTGGAGCAGCGAGGCGCCCCAGTTGAGCTTATACTGCACCCCCTTGTCGCGCATCGACTGCGCCGTCACACCATTCATCAGCAGGCGGAAGGACTGCTTGATTGTCCTCACCGTCGCTTCTACTTTTTCTTTTTCCATTGTTTTGTTTCTGTTTGGAGAGAGATCTTTCTGTCAGAGAGCATTCTATTAGAGTATTGTCTGTCAGATAACTTCCTATCAAAATATTGCCTGTAAGAGAACTCAACTTTCGCATGTAAGCTCCACACGCCCTGAACCAACGGTCACCGGCCGAAGGGAAAGGTAAAGGGCAGTAGGATCTTTTGGGCTTTCAGCCCGTTCTTGAACCACTTGCGAAACTTTCTGTCAGAGAGTTTTCTGTCAGAGAACGCCATAGTCGCGTCCGTAGCGCAACATCTGTTCCGTATAGCTTTCCGTGTAGTCCAGGGCCACGTCGGTGGGTTGACCCTCCTCATTTCTTACGACCGTCATGCGGGGGTTGATAAATCCCTTGTACGGAGCCAGGTGAAGGCCTGCGTAGCGATCGAGCACTTCCTGATGGAGCGACTCCTCCACCTTGACGCCATACTGCTCCACCAGGCGGCGTGCCGCCTCATAGTCGCCCTCACTCTTGATGCGCTGGATCTCTGCCAGTTCGTCAGCGAAGATGTGGCGCAACGCCTCATAGTCGTTGACTTTCACGACGGTCTTTCCTGCCTCCTTCGTCAGTTCCACGGCGGGCCTGGCGTCCGAGGTTTGCCGTTCCTGCGCCAATTGGAGGGCCCAGCGGGCGATCAGCGCCCGGTTTCTCATGTGCGCCTCCTCCAACTGCAGTCCGGGTTTGATGCGCACCAACTGCGTTAGCAGACCATTGAGCATATAGGAATAATACTGCGCGTGATGCGCCTCCTGGTTGGGCAGAAGTCCCAGCTCCACGAGCTTGGGATCGGCCAGGAAATAGAGTCCGAACAGGTCGGCGCGCGCCTCCTCGATGGTGCTGCCATAGTTGCGCAGGGCCTCGGCGCTCACCCCCGGGAGCAAGCGTCCGCTTCCATGTCCGAGACACTCGTGGAGGTCGGTGTGCAGGTCGTCGCAGCGGTCGCCGTAGGTGTTCACCATCTCGCGAATCTCGTCGTCAGGGATAAACTCCTCGCGGAACCCATTGCCCCGCGCCGCCTCGTCGTAGGCGTGCGTCAGATTGGTGATTGTCACAGACTTACTGCCATGTTGGGCCCTGATCCAGTCGGCGTTGGGCAAGTTGATGCCGATGGCCGAAGCAGGATATTCGTCGCCGCCGAGCATGGCCGCACAGACCGCATTGGCCGAGACCCCCTTTACTTTTGGCTTGCGGAAGCGCGGATCCACGGGCGAGTGGTCCTCAAACCATTGTGCGCAGTCCGCAATGGCACGCGTGCGGCGTGTGGCCTCCTCGTCGCGATATTCGACGATTCCCTCCCACGAACCTTTCAGTCCCAGTGGGTCGCCATAGACCTCGATGAAACCGTTGATGAAGTCGATGCTCCCCTCGTGGTTATCGACCCACGCGATGCTATATCGGTCGAAGTCGCGCAGGTCGCCCGTCTGATAGTAGTGGACGAGCAGGTCGATGACGCGGCGCTGTCCCTCGCCCTCGGCATACTCCCGGGCTTTCTCCAGCCAATAGACGATCTTTTCTATGGCCGCGGAATATTTCCCGCCGATTTTCCAAACCTCCTCCTGGAGTTGTCCGTCCCGTTTGACGAGCGTGGTGTTGAGTCCCCATGAGGGCGGCTCTGCCTCGTCGCCGCGCAACTGGGCATAATAGTCCTCCGCCTCCTGTTGCGTCACCCCCTGATAGTAGTTTCCCGCCGATGTCTGCACCAAGTCCTCGCCGTCGGCGATGTTGACGCGCTTCGGCAGCATCTGCGGGTCGAAGAGTACGGGGCAGATTGCGTCGAGCAGTTCGCTGGCCGTCTGTCCTGGTGCCAGGGGAAGTGCCTCGGGGTCGATCGCAAGGACCTCGTGGCGGAGGAAGTCCTCGGAGAACGTGGGCACAAACTTCTCGCAGCCATAGTGGTGATGGATGCCGCTGGCGAACCACACCTGCTTCAGATAGGTCTCGAAACCGAGGAAGTCCTTCGTCGTGCGGTCTCCTTCGTAGTGGCGCAGCACCGCCTCCAGCGTCTTGCGGATGACGAGGTTGTAGCGTCCGAACTGGTCAAAGGTGATGTCGCGTCCGTAGAGCGTGGCCTCGGAGAGACAGTAGATATAGAGTTTTTGCTGGAGCGTGAGTGCCTCAAAACCCAGGAGCGGGTAGCGGAGCATCTCGATGTCAGCAAATCGCTCGTCGTTGTATATGAACTTTTCTGTCATGATTATCTGTTTTTATGGGTGACATACCATCCGTGGATGAGGAAATGATAGACCAGCAGCGCCACGCCGATGAGTACGATCGAGCAGACGACGACCGAGTGGAGGTCTCTGTGGAGCAGGCCAAATCCCGCGTACAGGCCCAGCCAAAGGCCCAGTTCCCACGAGAGGAAGAAGGAGCTCTGCACCGTGCCACGTTGGCAGTGCTGCGAGAGTTTGATGAAGAAGAGCAGAAAGCGGCTGCCCAGCAGTCCGAAGGCGAATCCCGCCATCACGGCCACATAGGGCGAGACCCAGTCGAAGTTGCGCGTCAGCAGCATCAGGAAGCCCACGAAGAGGACGATCAGTCCCGTGATGGCCTCGCTCTCCAGTTCGGCATTGGCGAAAACGTATTTCTCCGCCAGCAGGGCCAGCAGAAATCCCGGCAGCATCAGCGCGTAGAAGGTGAGGCTCAGGGGCAAGGAGAGGAGCAGTCCGAAGGTGGCCGTGATCAGGATGGTGTTGACGACGAGCGGCGTGCTCTTCGGCAGAAAGAAGCGGTCGAGGCTCCAGGGCCTCACCACCTCGTTGGGCGCGCGGAAGGGGAAAGGAATCACGTACATCAGGATGACCGAGAGCAGGGCGCAGCCTGCGGAGGCCAGCGGCAGGATGGAAACCCCGAAGACCTGGCTGATGATCATCGCCGCGAGCGGACCCAAGGCCAGCGAGCAGCGGCCCGTCCAGGAGAGCACATGGCTCGCCTCCGTGCGGTAGAGCGACTCGCAGGTGTCGAGCACGAGCGTGCTATAGACCACCATTTCGGTCAGTCCGTAGCAGAAGCCCTGGAGGACGCGCACGGCCAGCGTGCCGGAGAATCCGATGTGGAAGACCTTCTGTACGTCCGCCTCGTAGAGAATGGCCGAGAAGACCACCAGGAGGAGGATGGAGAGCAGGCAGACCTTGTTGCGGCGAAAGCGCTCGATGAAGTAGGAGACGTAGGGGCCGGGGATCACGATGCCCAGTCCAAAGGCCAGCATGACCAGTCCCACGTCCCTCAGCGTGTAGCCGTCAGCCTGCATCTGCGCGGGGATATAGGGCAGAAGCATGAAGACGGAGACGCCCAGCAGCAGGTTGGCGAGAACCAGCATCCAGAAGTGGCGGCTCCAGATGCGTATGTGTATCGGTGTGTTCTGTGTGTCCATAAGGGAATATCAATAGCTTTCACTTTCGTTGGGAAACTCGTCGCCCTTGACGGCCTCGCAGTAGGCCCTTACGCCGCGGCGCAGTTCCTCGCCCATGGCGGCAAACTCGCGGAGAAACTTCGGTTCGAAACCTTGTGTCAGGCCCATGGCGTCGGCATAGACCAAGACCTGGCCGTCGCAGTGGCTGCCAGCACCAATGCCGATGGTCGGCACGCTGAGCAGCTCCGTCACCTGCTGGGCCACCGAGGCCGGTATCTTCTCCAGCACCACGGCGAAGCAGCCCGCCTTCTCCAGCGCCTGGGCGTCGGCGATGAGCTTCGTGGCCTCCACCTCGCTGCGTGCGCGCACACCGTAGCCTCCCAGTTTGTGGATGCTCTGCGGGGTGAGCCCGAGGTGGCCCACGACGGGGATTCCCGCGTTGACGATACGCTCGATGGTGGGCGCGACTTCCTCGCCGCCTTCGAGTTTCACGGCATCGACGCCCGTCTCACGGATCAGCCTGACGGCGTTGCGCACGCCTTCCTCCGGCGAGACCTGATAACTGCCAAACGGCATGTCGCAGACCACCAGCGCCCGTTGGCAACCTCTTGCCACGCCGCGCGCATAGACGATCATCTCGTCCAGGGTGATGGGGAGGGTGGAGTCGTTGCCCAGCATCACGTTGGAGGCCGAGTCGCCGACCAGAATGCTGTCAACGCCCGCCTCGTCTATCAGTCGTGCCGTCGTGTAGTCGTAGGCCGTGAGCATGGCTATCTTGTTGCCGTCGCGCTTCATCTCTACGAACGTCTTGACGGTAACTTTTTTCTTTTCTGTTGTGAGATATCCCATTTCTATTAGATGTGATTCTAATTGCAAGTGCAAAGGTACAAGATTTCACAGACATAGGGAAAGAAAAAGCGGACAAAATGGGGTCCTACGCGCAATGCGCGCAATCCATAGGACCTTTCCACAGAAAAAAAAACGATGGGGGACGGAACGCATTCCATCCCCCACCAAGGAGTTATGACCGTGTTGATCAGTTCGTATTTTCTACGCTCCGCAGAAGAATAGGACGACTACCTGGGCCGCCAGGATGCGGAGGAACATCGACAACGGATAGACCGTGGAATAGCCGATGGCGGAAGCCTCACCCTGGCAGACGCTGTTGGCGTAGGCCAGTGCGGGAGGATCGGTGTAAGTACCTGCTATCATACCCATTACGGTGAAGAAGTTGAACTTGAACTTCAATCGGGCGATCGTTCCTACAATCAAGATCGGGATGATCGTGATCAGGAATCCGCAGAGCACATATTTCAGTCCGTCTCCGGCCACCACCGTCTCCCAGAATCCTGCTCCGGCCTTGATGCCGACGGAGGCAAGGAAGAGGGCGAGACCAAACTCACGCAGCATGAGGTTGGCCGACGTCGTCATATAGGTGATGAGGTGGAAGCGCGTGCCCCAGCGGCCGATGAGGATGGCAATGATCAGCGGACCACCGGCGAGACCCAGTTTCAAGGGGACGGGCATGCCCGGGATGGCCACGGGCAGGCTACCGAAGATCAGACCCACCATGATACCGATGAAGATCGTGCCGAGGTTGGGGGCGTTGAGCTTGCGCTCGGAGTTTCCCATCATTTCGGCCACGCGGTTGACGTTGTCTCTCGGACCGACCACGTTGATGCGGTCGCCGACGTGGAAGTGGTGGTTGCGGCTGGCAAAGAGGTCCATGCCCAGGCGCGAGATACGCGTGACGTTGACGCCATAGACACTGGAGAAGTGCATCTTGCCCAGCGTCTTGCCGTTCATGTCGGGATTGGTCACGATGATGCGCTTGCTGATGAGCGGCTGCTTATCGTCGTCGCTGTCCATCCACTCGCCGTCGATCTCCGTACCGATAAAAGCCTTGATGGCCTCGGCGTCGGTCTGCGCGCAGACGATCAGCACCTCGTCGCCCAGCTCAAAGACGGTGTCGCGGTTGGGCACGCACATCTTGCCATCGTGGACCATGCGCGAGGCCACGATGTCGCGGTTGAGAAACCCGCTGATCTCCTTCAGGTTGCGTCCGCAGATATGGGCGTTCTGCACGCGGAGGTACATCTTGTAGGGCATCTCGGCGGGGTTGCCCTTCTCGGCAGCGGTCAGCTTGGCGTTCTCCTCGTCGAAGTTGCTACGCGTTAGCACCTTGATGAGCAGCGTCGTGCCGATGATGCCGAGCACACCGAGCGGATAGGCACAGGCGTAGCCGTTGGCGATGGAGGGCGGGTTGCCGTTGGTGAAAACGGACTGCAGGGCCTCGTTGGCGGCACCAAGTCCCGGCGTGTTGGTCACGGCTCCGTAGAGCGTACCGACCATCATCGGCAGGTTGTTGGGGTCTTTGGTGTCGAAGAAAATGTAGTAGCAAGCAAACATCACCAGTACGTTGAGCACCACGGTGATGGTGGAGAGCATGTTGAGCTTGATACCACCTTTGCCGAAACTCTCGAAGAATCCTGGTCCGACCTGCAAACCAATCATAAAGACGAAGAGGATCAGACCAAAGTCTTGCAGGAAAGTCAGCACGGGCACCGGGCCTGTGAATCCGACGTGACCTGCGAGGATGCCCACGAAGAGCACGAAGGTGACTCCCAAGGAGACGCCGCCTATCTTGATCTTGCCAAGATAGACTCCCACGGCAATGACCACAGCGTAGAGCAAAGCAATGTGCGCCACACTGTCAGGGGTCGTAAATAGTTTTACTAACCAGTCCATTTCTGTTTTTTAATTCTCTGATTTTGATAAATTAATGTTTTGCGGGTGCAAAGTTACAAAAAAAAGCCGACTTACTTACTGTTTTTTCGGAAATAATGCGTCCGCCCTCTTCTTTGCCCGTTTTTACCGCGGTGACAACCCTCGTCCCGCTTCCCCGTTTACTTGCAAAATCAACGAAATCCCCCTCGCTTAGCTTTGAAAGGCAAAGAAAGGGTAGGGGATAACTTGTGAAAGCCACCAATAGGTATCCAGCAACGCTTCGCCAGGACCGCGGATGCGGTCTCCCGGAGGAGCTGGTCAAGCGGGAGGTTGTCCATCATCCAAGCGAACCATTCGCGCCCCGTTTTGACGTCGGGGACAAAGATGTCGGTTCCGACTGTGAAAGTCCGAAAGAGGGAAGTGGGAAAGTGAAAACGTAATAATGTAATAATGTAATGTTGTAAGGACAGGCTAACACCATTTCTGAAAGGATACGATTACGAACTTTTGGCTACGAAGACCCTATATGCCAATCCACCAGCAGATGGATCAAGCTATGACTATACTCTTGCCTTTTGTCGTGCTTCTTTACTATTGAAACAGAATCCTATTGCAAAGATAAATATTTTTATCGTGTATAGACGACAAAATGGTAACGCTATCTGCCCAAGAGAGAGGTTTGCAAGCACAAAACACCTACAAAAGACGGCAAATATCGCCATTTAGCGTGAGAAAACCTGTATTTTTTGTGGAGGTAAGATCCTTCGAGGCTACATCTGAATATACTGGTTGTATTTCACGAAATAGTTATGTATCAGATAGTTACGATTCGTTTGCTTGATTTTTACCTTGTTGAGGACATGGGCTCCAGGGATGCTGAAAACGAGGGGTTATCCTTGAATTTGCGGTTCAAATGGCTGCCGCAGGGGTAAGCGTGTCCGCGATGCTAGTATCTATGCGTCAAAAAAAATATCGCTCAAGTTTCTATTCTTGAGCGATATTTTTTTGTTTCCACCTATCAGGCAGCAGGTCCCGATACTTGCTTAGCGGTGTTCGTGGTGGCATCGCTGCCGCCTTGTTTATGATATCTGATATATATTTAAAGAAGTTGACACCTTGCAACCTGCATGAGCATGCGAGCGAATAGAACATGGCAGCCCGCCTTGCACCAGTATGCGACCCGAAGAACAGTGAGTTTCTCCGGGATAACGAAATATACCTGTTGAGTCTTTCCACGAGATTGTTGTCCAGATGATAGTCACCTCTTGTAAAGATGTTCATCAGGCCATCCCACTCGTTGAGCATGTAATGTACGGCATCATACTTCTCCGTCTTGGGCAAGAGAGACTTGTCCGCGGCCATGCGCTCTAGCTTTTTCCTTATAATCCGCATGACGGGCAGCGCATATTGTTGCCGCCATTTGTAGTGGTCACGTTCCGTCCAGCCGTCCACCCCGATTATGTGCTTGTGGTCCTGGTGGTAAATGTAGTTGGCGAGGCGCACTATGACCTTGGTGTCGAAATCGTCCCCGCAGTCGAGAAGCTTTCTCTTCACATGCTGGAAGCAGGCCAGGCGCAAGAGCCACTTTGCCATTTTGCGGTATGGGGAGAAGCCGTCTGACTGGAAGGCTCCTCGGTAGCCCTTTATGTAATCCAGTATGATATCCTCTCTTCTTGAGCCGTCATGATAGAAGTAGTATACAAGTCCTGTGTTCACTGCCGTCACCACCCACACGTAGGCTTTCTTTATTCCTTTTCCGTTCTTGTTTTTGGTATCAACAAGTACCCTGTGGTATGTCTCGTCGCCGGCGATGTATGTGTCCTCCTTGATGGCGTCGCCGAGTACATGGTAAAGGTTCTCGAAAAGTCTCTCCGTCTTTCGGAGCAGGCCATGCGCCGTTCCCTTGTCCATGTCGAAACCGTTGTCGTTGAAGAGCTTCACGATTCTCTCCACCGGCATTGCGTACATGTACCTGAGCTGTGCCATGCCCGCGATGAACGAGCCGTCGTACTGCGAGTTGAGGAACGGCGCGTCGGGAGCCTTGCCCGAGAAATATTCGTCGTTCTGGGTATACGTCCGCACGTGATATATCTTCTTGATGAAGCGCATGGGGATGAGCTCGTAGCGTATCACGTCCCTTGTCTTGTACAGTCTTGCCAGGTCCTTGTTGAAGCGCGGGTCCTCAGGGTCGACATTCTCCTCGACCACCTCCACCTCCAGGTGCTGCTTGCGCTTCGCGCCGTTGTTGGTATGGGCGCGCTCCTTCTTCTCCGAAGGCTGCCCTGGCACTGCCTCTTGGGACGCAGGCGCCGATGGTTGCTTCTCCGATTTGTTCTGTGATATCTTGGCGAGCCCCTTGATTATGCGCTTCTGCTTGGCCTCTTCCTCCGATTTGCGCTCAAGAAGGTTTCTCAAAGACGCGACCTCCTTCAGGAGGGTGTCCGCCTTGCGGTTCGCCTCCCGGAGTTGTTGCTGCAAAAAGGAAATTTGCTGCTGCAGCAATGCGATCATCTCGTCTTTTTTCATACTACAAAGGTATGAAAAAAAGACGAGACTACCAAAGATTACATCATCTATTTTACCAAAAACAGTACTGATTATCAATAACTTGCAAGCGCGGAGCCATCTATGTTCAGTCTCTTGCGATATTTTATTGATCTCAACGATATTCCGCTCAGTATGGCGGACAGGGTCTTGTAGGGTATTACGCATGCCTTCTTGCCAATATTGAAATAGGGTATCTCGAAGGTCCCTCTTTCCAGACGTTTCTGATATAGCGTGAAGCCGTCCGTGTCCCAACGCAGGAGTTTCACCTGCTGCCGGTTTTTGCTGAAGAAGATGAATACGGCTCCGCTTAGCGGGGGCAGGTCCATCTCCTGCGACACCAACTTGTAGAGGCCGTTTATCCCCAGGTTCATTCTCACATAGCGCTGGCAGACATAGTAGCGCATTCCGTCATTCAGTCCAAACATGGCAGGTCCTCCCTTTGGTAAAGTTTGAGAAACGACATGACCGCTTGCGCGCTACCACGTTTTATGTTCACTTGGGTACCGTCGGGGAATGTCAGGCTTACTCCAGAGAGTATGTCGCAGGACTCGGATCGTGGGGCGGGCTTGTCTGTAGCCATTGGCAGGAACAGACTGCCAGAATCTTCGGACAAGGGTGACATTGGGTCCCCAATGCCATCGTGCTGACAATCACGAAGGCGCTTCTTGGCTTCCTTTACGGACAGTCCGTTGTTTTCCATCCATCGCTTCATTCTGCCCTGTCTAACATTACATCTTTTTAGAAAAGAAGTCAGAGTGGCCGTAGGATTATGGGACAGTTCGTTTAAGAACGCATTCCATACACTTTCGTATCGTTTTGCTGCTGTCATATTGGTGATATTATATTCGCGCGGCAAAGGTAAAGAATTGAAAGATGCTGAGCAAGGTTGCATCGCGGACACGCTTACGTAGACTCGGGGGGCAAGGTGGAGCAAGGGTAGGGGCTTTAGGGGCGCATCCCAATATGATAAGCCTGCTATTTATAGTCCTTCTGTCAGAAACTTGCGAAGATGTATGTGCGTGATGCCGTCATCATCATTCTTGGTGAGCAGAGGGGTCATGGAGATAACGTACTTCGGATAGTTGTCCTTGATGGCATGAAGATTGCCAAACTCTCGCTCTCTCGTTGCCTTGTCGTAGATGATATAGGACGCTTGTACATAGATGCGTTCACCTCCCGGCTTGGTACATACAAAGTCGATTTCTCCAGCTTGCAATTGTCCCACATATACTTGATAGCCCAAACGTATGAGATGCTGATAGATGATATTCTCTATCACTTTCTCAATGTCTCCTTCGCGCGTTCCTCCAGCAATGGCATTTCGAATGCCGTTGTCTTCGAAGTAAAACTTGTCGTTGGTTTCAAAGATTCGTTTGCCGTGGATGTCATAGCGGTTCACCTTGTGCAGGATGTAGGCTTCGCAAAGGAAGGAAATGTAGTTGATGATGGCCGTGGAGGTTATTGATTCACCTTGCGATTTCATGTATTTGGCGATACTGTTGGCAGAGATGAGCTTGCCTGTATTATCTGCAAGAAAACGCACCAGATTCTCTAAGAATGGTACGTTTCTTATCTGGTTGCGCATGATGACATCCTTGAGCAAGACGGTGTGGTAGATATCTATCTGATACTCACGGGCGTCGTCTTCTTCCAAACCTATTTTGGCTAAGCCAGGCAGGCCACCATACTGAATGTACAGAGCAAGCGCTTCGTCATTATCCGATAGATGATGGAATTGCAAAAACTCGTTGTAGCTTAGCGACTGGATATAGATTTCCTTATATCTCCCGCCTATGATGGTGCTTAGTTCGTTGCTCAGCATACGAGCATTGCTACCTGTGATGATAATATCTGTGTTGGGTTCTGTACGATAGCTTCGGATGGAGCGTTCGAATTCCTTGATGTCTTGTATCTCATCAATAAGGATATAATTATGTTTGTCAGAATAAAAATGCTGTCCGATATAGTCGTTGAGATCCTGATAGGTCTGAATGTTGTCAAACTCTCTTTTC
>OJRR01000429.1_pt1 | contig 14324 bp, 12 predicted proteins | sample 1599251 | NCBI WGS metagenome assembly OJRR01 (sample SAMN03922536, study PRJEB24848) | human gut metagenome | isolation source: stool sample | host: Homo sapiens | place: Germany | collected 2010-05
AAAGATAAAACTAAAAGGACTTAGTCCCGTAGAATACAGAACTAAGTCTCAATTAATAGCTTAATTAATATGTCCAATATTTTGGGTGCATATCATTTTGCTATTAAGAGCTTTTTTATTTAAAATTTAATTATTTTATCCATTTACCACAAGCTTTATCTTGGCAGATTTTATTATTATCCACAACTAATTGACCGCGTAAAAATGTTTTGATAGGCCAGCCTTTGATTTTTCTACCAGCAAAAGCAGTGAGAGGTTGTTTACTGTGAAGTTTTTCATTTTCAATAGTATCGACTTTATTCATATCGACAACGACAATGTCGGCATCTTTACCAATCTCTAAATTACCTTTATTTGGTAAATTATAGATATCAGCTACATTTTTAGCCATGACTTTCACTAAGAAAGGCAAAGTGATATGACCATTATTTACTTCATTGAGCATTAATGGAAGCATAGTTTCTACACCGCACATGCCAGCAGGAATGGAGAACAGATCACCTTGTTTTTCACTGATGATATGTGGTGCATGGTCAGAAGCAATAAAATCTATAGTGCCATTTTTCAATCCTTGCCAAAGTGCAAGTCTATCTTCTTCATGTTTGATGACAGGATATACTTTCATCATTGGCCCTACACTATCATAATCTTTAGCAGATAAAAATAGATATTGTGGGCAAGTTTCAGCAGTTATATTTACACCATTAGCCTTTGCTTGAGCGACTGCTTCCATTCCCATTTTAGAAGTCAAATGAAGAATATGAAGTCTAGCACCAGTGGCTTTAGCAAGTAGACTAGCTGTTTGGATAGTCAAAGCTTCTGCTAGAGCTGGTCGAGATTGGATTAAAGCTTCGTAATCTTTTTTACCAGATTGTTGAAGACGTTTATTTAAAGTTTGAATTAATTCAATATTTTCAGCATGAATGGCGATTATTTTTCCTGTTTTTGCCATTTGTTCAAAAATTTCATAGACTTCACCATCGCCAAGAGGTGGGATAATATCTTCATCTTTAGGATTGTAATTATAAATTAAAGCTTTTGTTTTGGCATTTATAGCATATCCCCAGAAGAATTTTACAGCACTAGCACCAGCTTCACAGAGTCTAGGTAAATCGCCAAGGTTGATTTCACCTAAAGAAAGACCCCAAATACCATAATCAGCAAAAGCTTTAGGAGCAAAATAATTTGCTTTTTGTAATAAATCTTGCTCATTTAAAACAGAAGGATTTGTATTGGGCATATCAAATACAGTAGTTACACCACCGGCAATAGCAGCTTGTGTGCCAGTTGTAAAATCTTCCTTAGCAGTAGCTCCAGGGTCACGAAAATGACAATGCGTATCAATACAGCCAGGTAAAAGATACTTACCAGAAACATCATAAACCTCAGTGGCAGGCTTATCCGCTAAAGAAATTTCAACAATCTTTTCATCTTGTATATAAATATTTCCTAGATAGATTTCATTTTCATTAACAATAAAACCATTTTTTAAAGCCAAATCATACATAAAAAAATTATCCCTCCTAAGAATTATAAAATACATTTTTCCTTTATATAAAAAATAAACTATAACAAATAGCATAACATATTTTTAAAATGCTAAAAATAATAAAAATTACGTTAAAAAATCCACAGATAAGATTTATAATTTAAGCAATAAATAGTACATATTATTTCTTATATATGATATAAGAATAATACCAAATATACCCGCGTTAGCAGACTTTTACGATATTGAATTTATTTAAATACTAAAATAACACGTAATATCTATTTTCCGCATTATAAAATTTTAATGGTAACTGTTAAGTTATTGAAAATAATTAGCACTGAATACGGTTTTAGTCTGAATGTTTGAGCGAAGCGAGTTTCTAAGCGTTGTATGAAGTGATAATTATTTTCAAAGTTAAAATTTTATCTGCGGTGGATTTCTTTTGTTACTTTTCTTTGTCCATAAAAGAAAAGTAATAATAACTTATTATAGCATAGTGGCAAGTATTAGAATATATTTTATGTTTAATCTCGTTATAGGGATATGTTATAATGATGACTTAGGTTTTAGTTAAATGGAGATGTTATTTTGAAAAATAAAGCTTATGTGTTGTTGTCTTTGGCTGGAATTTTATGGGGTTTTCAGCCTGTAGTGGTGAAATTCATTGTAGCGGAGATGAACCCACCTACTTTAGTATCTTTCCGATATTTATTACTTAGTGCTACTTTATTTTTATTGATGAAAATTACACATAAAAAAGATTTTATACCGCCCCAAAATTGTTGGTTGCCACTTATAATTATGGGGATAACAGGCGTTAGTTTGAATAATGGTTCACAATTTACAGGGCTACAATATTCTACAGTAGCTAATGCCACTTTGATTGCTGCTATGACGCCAGCTGTTACATCTTTATTAGCTTTTGTATTTTTGCGTGAAAGATTGGCTTTATTACAATGGATTGGAATTATAATTTCGATATCAGGAACATTGTATTTAATCAGCAATGGAAATCTAGATATTATTTTACATATTTCATTTAATTTGGGAGATATATTATTTTTTGTAGCTCAATTAAGTTGGGCAATTTATTGTTTAATCAGTATTCGTGTGATGAAGAAAATGTCTGTATTATCTGTTACAGCATGGGCAGGAGTATTTGGTGCGATTTTTATTGCAATCTATGGTCATTTTACTTGTGGTTTATTTATACCAGATTTATCTATGAAAGCTATGGCTTCATTTGCATATATTGTATGGCTCGGTGGTGTAGGAGCAATGATATTTTGGAATATTGGTGTAAAAAATGTAGGTGCAAGTACAGCTTCTATATTTTTAAATATCATGCCTATTGTGGGGATTGTTACAGCCTCAATAACATTAAATGAAATAATTACTATGGAAGAATGTTTAGGCGCAGTAGTTATTTTATTAGGTGTATATATAACAACACATACAAAGCAAATTTTAGAAAAATTAAATTGGAAAAAGTAAAATAAATTTAAAATAGATTAATGAAAATAAAATTATTTTTAGCTGAGAAATTTTGCGAAAAAATTAGTTATATAGTATTATGATTATAAAGTATAATGTGTAAAAAGTAGGAGGGTTTCTTTTGAAAAAGCTTGTAGTAACAGGAACAATTTTGCTCAACAAAGCAGTAAATGAAAATGTAAAACACATGGTTATCAAAGCTCCAGAAATTGCAAATCTTGCTGAACCTGGTCAGTTTGTTCATGTGAAGACTTTGCATAGTGAAAACTTTTTGCGTCGTCCATTCAGTATTGCAGATGTAGATAAAAACGAAGGTACAATCACTTTAATTTATCGTATTGTAGGTAAAGGCACAGCTGAATATTCTAGATTAAAAGAAGGCGAAGAATTTAGTATTTTAGGTCCTATCGGTAATGGCTTCAAATTAAAAGAAGGTCGTCCATTGCTCGTAGGCGGTGGTGTAGGTATTGCTCCACTTATCTATTTATCTCGCTTGCTCAAAGACCAAAAACCTATTTTACTTATCGGTGGTAAAAATAAAGATGAAGTATTCTGGGAAGAATATTTAAAAGAATATGCTGATAAAATTTATATCACAACAGATGATGGCTCTGTAGGATTTAAAGGTTTCACTATTCAATTAATGCCTGAAATCTTAAAAGAAAATAATATTGACGCTATTTATACTTGTGGTCCAAATATCATGATGGAAGGCGTAGCAAAACTCGCTTATGAACATGATATTGATTGCCAAGTATCATTAGAAAAACGCATGGCTTGCGGTATTGGCGTATGTCTTGGCTGTACTTTTGAAGGTAAACTCACTAAAAAACGTCGTAAAGTTTGCACAGAAGGCCCAGTTTTTGAAGCTAAGGAGGTATTTTGATGAATTTATCTGTAAAGATTGGTAATCTTGAATTAAAAAATCCTGTAATGGGAGCTTCAGGAACATTCGGATTTGGTAGAGAATATGAAGATTTTCTTGATGTAAATGAAATCGGTGCAATCGTTACTAAAGGCGTTACACCAAAACCTCGTGCTGGTAATCCAGGTGTTAGAATAGCAGAAACTCCTTCTGGTATGCTCAACTGTATCGGTCTTGAAAATCCAGGGGTAGATGCTTTTATTTATGATATCTTACCAAAAATTAAAAAATATAATACTGCTGTTATCGTGAATATTTCCGCAGGTTCTGTAGAAGAATATGCTGAAATGGCATGGCGTTTGGATATTGACGGCGTAGATGCTGTAGAAGTAAATATTTCTTGTCCAAATGTAAAAGAAGGCGGTATCGTTTTTGGTACAGACCCAAAAGCAGCTGCTGCTGTAACTCATGCAGTAAAAACTCATACTAAAAAAACTGTAATTGTAAAACTTTCTCCAAATGTAACAGATATTGTGCAGATGGCAAAAGCAGTAGAAGAAGCTGGTGCAGATGCTATTTCTATGATTAATACATTGACTGGTATGGCAATAGATATCAATACAAGAAAACCATTACTTGGCAATATCACAGGTGGTCTTTCTGGCCCTGCTGTAAAACCTGTAGCACTTCGTATGGTATGGCAAGTAGCAAAAGCTGTAAACATTCCAATTATTGGTATGGGCGGTATTGCAAGTGCAGAAGATGCTATTGAATTCTTGCTTGCAGGTGCAACAGCAGTAGCAGTGGGAGCACATAACTTCATTGATCCATCAGCATTAAAAATAATTGCAGATGGTATCGCTGAATATATGCAAAAACATAATATTGAAGATGTAAATGAACTTGTAGGAGCATTACAAGCTTAAAGAAAAAATTACCAAGTGAATTTTTAATAAATAGTCTATAAAGCTAAGCAATATAAGCTTTATAGACTATTTTTTTATATAACTAATAAAAATCAAAATCAGCTGGTAAAATTTTTTTATATCCTTGAATAACAAGATTTTAGAAGCTATAATAAAAAAAGAAATGCTAATAAATATAGGGATTAATAGAAACAAGAGTTGTATTTGAATAGTCGTGATTTAAGCATTTCAAATACTTCTTTACGATTAATAGAAACAAGAGTTGTATTTGAATTTCAATAATGATATTCTAAAAGAATTGCATAGATAGATTAATAGAAACAAGAGTTGTATTTGAATTGCTAGTGTAAGCACTCATAAAAATAATTTTAGACGGATTAATAGAAACAAGAGTTGTATTTGAATATTAGCTAAAAAAGTAAACGAAAAAGCTTCGCAACGATTAATAGAAACAAGAGTTGTATTTGAATAAGAAAACTTTACAGCAGGTAAAGTATATAAAGCTTGATTAATAGAAACAAGAGTTGTATTTGAATCTTACAACGTTATTTCCATCACCCATACTACCAACATGATTAATAGAAACAAGAGTTGTATTTGAATAAATTACTGTGTTTACTATCACAATAGCTACAAGGGATTAATAGAAACAAGAGTTGTATTTGAATTCTTTATAGACTCTACTACGCTAGTAGACATGCTACGATTAATAGAAACAAGAGTTGTATTTGAATGGGAACGAATTTTTTGAAGCTCTTGGGAAAATTCTTGATTAATAGAAACAAGAGTTGTATTTGAATAGCTGAAGATGATGAAAAAGCTCACATCAAAACAACAGATTAATAGAAACAAGAGTTGTATTTGAATCCAAATTCCTCGGCGATTTTCTTAAATTGCTCACCGATTAATAGAAACAAGAGTTGTATTTGAATTAATTATTTACCTCCATTTATTAATGATATTGTTATGATTAATAGAAACAAGAGTTGTATTTGAATAGGTATCGGCGGCCTAAATGCTGCGCGTGTTGGCGCGATTAATAGAAACAAGAGTTGTATTTGAATTTCCCAGCAATAGGAATTGGTAGAGATAATACAACGATTAATAGAAACAAGAGTTGTATTTGAATGCTAGCTCCGTTTGTTTACGCATTAAAGCAGAATGATTAATAGAAACAAGAGTTGTATTTGAATCCGTTTAAGTTGTTGGATTGCAAAACCTTGTTTGGGATTAATAGAAACAAGAGTTGTATTTGAATGATATCCAAATAACTACAGAAATTGAAGGTCAAGGATTAATAGAAACAAGAGTTGTATTTGAATTCAATACAGGCTATCACGAAAGCTTTTTCTTCATCGATTAATAGAAACAAGAGTTGTATTTGAATGAGAGAAAAGAACAAAACTAGATACCTTTTTTGGGATTAATAGAAACAAGAGTTGTATTTGAATATTTTGTTGTAATAATCTTTGCACCTTTATTATACGATTAATAGAAACAAGAGTTGTATTTGAATAGATTCTATAAAGATTTGTAGTAATAATGTTGATGGATTAATAGAAACAATAGTTGTATTTGAATGTTTAATTTAGCTAAAAAGAATACAGCTATGGCCATGATTAATAGAAACAAGAGTTGTATTTGAATGATGGAATCTAATGCCAAAGACCAACGCATTAGCGAGATTAATAGAAACAAGAGTTGTATTTTAATGAATTAGGAGAGATAAATAGTTGTGGAAAATGTAAAAGATATAAAGAAAGTTATTATTGATATATGTTATCAGGAGGGAATTACAAGAAGGGATTTAATAGCGGTATACAATAAAAAATATAATAAAAATTTATTGGAACAAACTTTTACAAAAACATTATCAAATAATAATATAAAATTTAACATGTTGGTAGACTTGTTAGATTCTATAGGTTATACAATAGATATTAGAAAAAAATTATAAAGAGATTTGTATTTATAAAAAAACTTATTGACAGTGGATATAGTTTGTGATATATTAAGTTACGTTGTATTTGAGATGCAACATATTCCACAAGAAGAAGTCACCGCTTCTCACCTTATGGCGTGCTAGTCACTAGGGTTACTAATTAAAACAAAAACGTTTAACGTATATTTTAATTTGTAATATCAGAGGGTGACGTGCGTCATCCTCTTTTTTGTGTATATAATAAAAATAATATATAAATAATGAGGTGTTTTCTATTAGTAAAGAAACTTTAAGAATTAATGGCGAAATCCGCGCTAGAGAAGTTCGTGTGACAGATGCTCAGGGAGAACAGCTTGGTATTATGTCTACAAGAGATGCTCTTCGCAAAGCAGAAGAAGCTCATTTAGACTTAGTAGAAGTTGCTCCAAAAGCGAAACCACCTGTTTGCCGAATCATGGATTTCGGAAAATATCGCTATGAACAACAAAAACGTGAAAAAGAAGCGAAGAAAAAACAGAAGGTTATCAGTGTAAAAGAAGTAAAACTTCGTCCTGGTATTGAAACACACGATTTTAACTTCAAAGTTAAAAATGCTATGCGTTTTATTGCTGAAGGCAATAAAGTAAAAGCTACAATCATGTTCCGTGGCCGTGAGCTTTCTCATCCAGAAATGGGTAAAGAGCTTTTATTAAAGGTCGCTGAAGCAATGCAAGAAGCTGTTACTGTTGAACGCGAACCTAAACTTGAAGGTAAAAATATGATTATGATTTTAGCACCTAAAGTGCAAACTAAAGGAGGAAACACTAATGCCAAAAATTAAAACTCGCAGAGCTGCAGCTAAACGTTTTACAGCTACTGGTTCTGGTGAATTCAAACGTAATAAAGCTTTCAAAAGCCACATTTTAGAAAAGAAATCACCAAAACGTAAACGTAATTTACGTAAAGCAGCTATTATCACTGCTGCTGATCATAAACGTGTAAGCAAAATGCTTCCATACGCTTAATTAATCATTTATTGTTGAAATTTAGGAGGGTAAATAATGCCAAGAGTAAAAAGTGGCGTAACCGCTCATGCACGTCATAAAAAAATCTTAAAATTAGCTAAAGGTTATAGAGGAGCTAGAAGCAAACAGTTCAAAAAAGCTAACGAACTCGTTATGAAAGCTCTTTACTATGCACGTAGAGACCGTCGTGCGAAAAAAGGTGAATTCCGTAAACTTTGGATCGCTCGTATCAATGCTGCTACTCGTGCAAACGGTATGTCTTACAGCCGTTTCATCTGCGGTTTAACAAAAGCAGGTGTTCAGGTTAACCGTAAAATGTTAGCTGACGTTGCTATCAACGATGCAGCTGCATTTGCTAAACTTGTTGAAGTTGCAAAAAGCAATCTCTAATATAAAAAATAAAAGCTGTTTCTAATTTCAGATTAGAGACAGCTTTTTTGTTTGTTTAAATTTGTATGAAACTGACTAAACAAGTATACATTGTTTAAATATGTCAAATACTGTATAATAAATAAGAATGAATTTTATTTAGAGATAAATAAAAGTATTTAGGAGGATTATAAATGGCATTAGTTAATGAAAATTATCTAAAATTACAAGGTAGTTACCTTTTTGCTGAAATTGCACATCGTGTGCAGAAATTCAAAGCTGAAAATCCAGAAGCTGAAGTTATTAGCTTAGGTATCGGTGACGTTACATTACCATTACCACAAGTTAGTATTGAAGCTATGCATAAAGCTGTTGATGAAATGGCTAATAAAGAAACTTTCCGCGGTTATGGCCCTGAACAAGGTTATGCATTTTTACGTGAAAAAATTCGTGATGTAATTTATAAATCTCGTGGTGTAGATATCGAAACTGATGAAATTTTTGTCAGCGATGGTGCAAAATCTGACTGCGGTAATATCCAAGAAATTTTTGGCGTAGATAATACTATTGCTATTACTGACCCTGTATATCCTGTATATCTCGATACAAATATCATGGCTGGTCGTACAGGTCTTGTAAAAGAAGATGGAACTTTTGAAGGTGTAGTATATATGCCATGTACTGCTGAAAATAACTTCACTCCAGAACTTCCAAAACAGCATGTAGACATGATTTATTTATGTAGCCCTAATAACCCAACTGGTACTACTTTATCCCGTGATGAATTAGCTAAATGGGTTAAATATGCTAAAGAAAATAAATCTATCATTTTATATGATGCAGCATATTCTTACTATATTACAGAAGAAGATGTACCTCATACAATTTATGAAATTGAAGGCGCAAAAGAAGTAGCTATTGAATTCCGTTCCTTCTCCAAAACAGCAGGTTTCACTGGTACTCGTTGCGGTTATATTGTATTACCAAAAGCTGTTAAAGGTTATACAAAAGATGGTAAAGAGCAAGCTTTAAATCCTCTTTGGAATCGCCGTCATACAACTAAATTCAATGGTACACCTTATATTATTCAGCGTGGTGCAGAAGCTGTACTTACTGAAGAAGGACAAAAACAAGTAAAAGAAATGGTTGGCTACTACATGGAAAATGCAAAAATTATCCGTGAAGGTTTAGCAAGCCTTGGTCTTACTGTTTTTGGTGGTGTAAACTCCCCATATGTATGGCTCAAAGTTCCAGCAGGCATGACTTCTTGGGATTTCTTCGATAAACTTCTTCATGAAGCAAATATCGTAGGTACTCCAGGTTCTGGTTTTGGTCCATCTGGCGAAAATTATTTCCGTCTTACTGCATTTGGTAGCCGTGAAAACACATTAAAAGCTGTAGAACGCATCAAAACACAGTTAAAATTATAATTTAAGAGTTTATAATAAGAAAAAGAACTATCTATACTAAAAGATAGTTCTTTTTTTTTGCTTTGAAACATATGATATAATGAATATAGATAAATATAAAGGATTGAATTTTATGGAAAAGATAAAAGATATAAATAGATTAAATGATGTATTTTTTAAGAGTTTATTAGGTAGTAAAGAACGAAAAAATCTTACACTTAATTTTTTAAATTCAATTTTAAATAAAGATGAAGATAGTTATTTTGTGGATATAAATTTTTTAGATAAAGAAAGATTACCTGATATAGAAACTGGAAAAGTACCAGAATTAGATATATTGGCAAAATTAAATGATGGAACACTCATAAATGTTGAAATACAAGTAACGAAACAAGAATATTTTTCCAAACGTTCATTATATTATTGGTCAAGATTATATGCTTATCAACTCAATAAAGGTCAAAATTATGATGAGTTAAAACAGACGATTACAATTAATTTATTAAATTTTAATTACTTGCCATATGAAACGTGTCATAATTCATATCATGTTTATAATGATAAAACACAGGATATGTTAATAGATGATTTAGAATTGCATTTTATAGAATTGAATAAATTTAAATTAAGTGATATACGTAAATTACGTCAAGCTGAAAACTGGATAGCATATTTTTCACCTAAATGTACAGATGAACAAAGAGAGGCGATAGCTATGAATAATCCTGTAATAAAAGAAGCTTTAAATTATGAGATGATATTTTCACAAGATGAGATAAAAAGACGTCAATATGAAATACAAGAAAAAGCAATAAGAGATTATAACTCTACAATCTTATACAATCGCCAAGAGGGACTAAAAGAAGGATTGGAAAAAGGGTTAAAAGAAGGTCTAAAAAAAGGTGCAGAAGATAAAGCAATAGAAATTGCATTGAAAATGTTAGAAAATGGTAGTGATGTTAATTTTATCGCTGATGTAACAGGTTTAAGCGTTGAAAAAATAAATGAGATAAAAAAATAGTTATGTTCATTTCTTTGGTGACAAAGAAACGAACCAAATCACAACAAGTTGCATAACATATTTCTAGAGTGCTAAAGCACTAAGAACTATGTTAAAATCACCGCAGATAAATTTTAGCTTTGGAAAAAATTATCATTTCATACAATGCTTAAAACTTGCAAGGTTTAACAGTAGAACTAAAAGCGTAGCTATATTTTTATCTTTGCCAATAGCTAATAGCTACTGTAAAAAGATGCTAAAATGCGGGAAAAAGTTAGGTATTATAAAAAATCCTCATAGTATAAGGTATTTATATTATGAGGATTTTTTGTTTCTTTTAGTTTATAAAATTATTTTTTTATTTTATAATAGTGCAAAAAAGGAATTTTATAAAAATAAATTAATATATTAGATAATGAAAAAATATATTTTAAGGAGTTTTTTTATGAGTTATTATGAACAAATATATTCGGCATATAAAAAATTAAAATCTAATGTTTATTATGATAAAACAGCGTTAATACTAAGAGATGCTTTAGTAAAATATGAAAATGGCAATCAAAAAGAATTAGAAAAAAAATTAAATGAGATAATAGATAAATTATTGAAAGCTGAAAATAAAGATAATATAAATGAATGGGATGAATATCAAAAAAAAATATTAGATTCAATAGAAATAATTGTTCTTCCTAAAAAGATAAAAAAAGAGAAAACGGATGATACTATTATTTTTAATGGTAATCAAAATAAATCTATTGAAATAGAAAAATATCAATATTTTTTAAAGTTTGATGTAGAAGGGCATATATTAGGTGCATTATGGATATTATTGATAGGTAAATATTTAGATAAAGAAGTAAGTGATAGTGCGTATGGAAATAGATTACGAGAAATTTTATATGATGATGATAATGTAGACAATGGAATAAATTTGTTTAAGCCGTATTTTTTTCAATATGAGCATTGGCGAGATAAGAGTTTAGAAATAGCAAAAAAAACATTAAAACAAGATGAAGATGTAGTTATATTAACTATGGATTTAAAAAACTTTTATTACTCGGTGCATTATGAAAAAGAAGAATTTGATTCTTTTTTTAAAAGAAAATTTAAAGATGTTGATTTATTAGAAAAACGATTAAATGATTTTATATATAATGTTATAGAAACATATACATATAAATTATGTAGTGAAGTACGAGATAAAGATACTTTATTGATTAAAAAAGGTATAGATATAAAAGATGTAAGATTATTGCCTATAGGTTTTTTGCCGTCTAATATATTAGCAAATTGGAGATTGAATAAATTTGATAGAGCTATAAAAGAGTATATAAATCCACTATATTATGGTAGATATGTCGATGATATTATTATAGTTAATAAAGTAGATAAAGAGAGTACAATATATAAAGAAAAGATATCACAAGGTATATGTAATAAAAAAGATTTAATAGAATATTACTTTATTAATTGTAAAGCAACAAAAAATATTTGTGATAAAAATAAAAGTATATTTTTAGAAGAAAATAATAAAGATGAAATAGAATATAAAATAAATCCTATTTATATAAAAGAAGATTATCCAAGTGAAATATGGTTGCAAAATAAGAAAATAAAAGCGTTTTATTTTAATAGTGCATCAACAGACGCATTAATAAGATGTTTTCAAAAAGAGATAGCCAAAAATATTAGTGAATTTAGATATTTACCAAGAATAGATTCAATTGTTGATGAATCAGATTTTGAAAAGGTTTTTGAGATAGAGAGAACAGATAGTATAAATAAAGTACATGCTATACAAAACATAGATTTAAATAAATATGAGCTTTCAAAATTTCTTAGCAAATATATATGGATATCATCTATGACTAAGAGTACAGATGATTTGAAAGAAAAAGAAGATAGCTTTTTTAAAGTATTTAAAAATGATGTTTTGATAGAGAATTATTCATTATGGGAAAAATTGTTTGAGGTTTTGCTTATAAAAGAGCGATATGATAAGTATGTTGAATTATATAAAGAAATAGAAAAAGCAATAAAAAAGATAAATAAAAATGAGACAAAAAATTGGAAAATAATGGGGAATGATGTATTATCATGTACAAGTAGTCTAGAGTTGTTTTTAAATTCTGTAATTTATCGTACATTAGCATTATCTTGGGGAAGTAAAATAGATAGATTAATAAATAAAATTGCAGATAATGTTTTTGCAAAAGAGTTTTTAAATTACTATAGATTGTTATATTATGAGACAAGAATGGTAAATAAGCAGTTAATACCAATATGTGTAGATTTTATTTTAGAAGAGCAATTAATAAAACCTGAAAATGAAAATAACTTAAATTTATTTGATTTAAAAGATATAATGAGGTTTTTGCCTAAAGAGAATATTGATGAAAATATATCTAAATACAAATATAATCCAACAATAATTCAACCACAAGAAGTTGCGTTTGTTTTTCAATGCCAAAAACTAAAAAATGATAATAGTGAAAGTTTAGAGAAAGAAAGTAGTTTTGATATAAATTATAGTAATGTAGCAAAAATATATATGGAAGTAAATTATAATAATAAAAAAAGCAGTAAATTTTTAACAAATATAATTAGAGAAAGTGATATAACAAATAAACTAAAAGTAAAAGATAATGGTTTTAAATATAAAGCTATTTGTATAAATACGAAAAAGAAAGATAGTTTGAAGATAGGTATTGGAAATGTTACATTAAGGGAAGAGAATTTTATATTAGTTTTAGAAAATAATATAAATCGTTTATATAATAGATATAAAGATTTAGAGCGTTTATTAAGGGAAGCAGTAAAAAATAGTGTTGATTTACTAGTATTACCAGAAAATTATGTACCATATGAATGGTTGCCAGTGCTTACTAAATTTAGTGCTAAAAATCAAATAGGAATAATAACAGGGATAGAACATTTTATTACAAATAAAAATGGCGATATACCACAGGCTTATGATAATTGTAGTAGAGTGCATAATTTAACAGCAGTCATATTACCGTATGAAAAAGATGGTGAATATAGATATAGTTATTTGAGATTACATGAAAAGACAGATTTAGCACCTAGAGAAAAACAGTATATTGAAGGATATGGATTTTCAGAAGCAACAAAAAATGAAATAGAATTATTCTGCTGGCATAATGTGTGGTTTCCAGTATTTTGTTGTTTTGAATTAACATCAATACAAAATAGATCTGTATTTCAGAGTTATGCTGATATGTTAGTTGCTATAGAATGGAATAAAGATGTTAAATATTTTAGTAACATTATTGAATCATTATCTAGGGATATACATTGTTATTGTATTCAAGTAAATTCATCTAACTATGGAGATAGTAGAATTGTTCAACCAACGAAGGCAGACTTTATGAATAAAGTTAGAGTTAAAGGTGGAGATAACAATATAATATTAGTATCTTCAATTGATATAAAGAAATTGAGAGATTATCAAAAGAAAAAATATGAATTACAAAAAGATGATAGATGTTTTAAACCAACTCCACCAAGATTTGATAAAACAATTGTAATAAAGAAGATAAATAATACTTTACAAGATGAACTATTAAAGAATGAAGAGGATTAAAAAAGCCCCATTTGGGGCTTTTTTTGTAGGTACTATGTTAAAATTTATTGTAAATAGAATTTTAAAAAGCGAAAAAACTATAAATTGATAAAATAATAACCAAATATTCCTCACGTTAGCGAATTTTGTGGTAGCCGTAGGCTATTGGCAAGGATAAAACCATTACTATGAATTTAGCTCTACTGTTTGAGCAAAGCGAGTTTAGAGCGTTATAGTCAT
>OJRR01000437.1_pt1 | contig 14228 bp, 9 predicted proteins | sample 1599251 | NCBI WGS metagenome assembly OJRR01 (sample SAMN03922536, study PRJEB24848) | human gut metagenome | isolation source: stool sample | host: Homo sapiens | place: Germany | collected 2010-05
AGGTGTTTGACATGACAGAAAACAATAAAATAGACTTTGAAACTATAGATTACAGTAAAGTCAATCCGAAAAAGTTAAACGGCAACAAACGTATTGTAAAGTCATATTTGATATATTTTGCTTTTGATGTTGTACTGACAGTTGCTATATTCTTGCTCACATTATTTAAACTGATTGATAGTTCTGATAACACGGTAAATACTGTGATATTTATATTAAGCGGAATATTGTGTTTGTGCCTTTATGCTAATAATTATTATAAATCGAAAGATTGGCGATTCTATGAGAGCCTTCGTTCTGATACGCTTACAAAACTGATTGCACTATTCTTTGTCATAAATGGTGTGTTGCTGCTTTTGACATTTAATTTAGCGGGTGTACATATTTCAATAGTAGCATCATGGGGTGGCGCATCATTATCTATTCTAATTAATAATATAGTTGCTTATTTAGATGACTTAAACAAAATGTACACAACATCGAAATATGATACGGCTATAAAATTTTTGAAATTTTGGTCAGTATTTATATTGTTTGCTATGTTTGCATATGGTTATTCAAGCATTGGCAGATATGAATATATGACTTTTAGATAAAGAAAATATTAATAAGTATTGTTTTTTGCAATGTCTATTGATACAATACAATCAGAATATGTATTTTCATTGCGTAAAAAGCGTATATACAAAAAAAGACCGACTTCAAAATCAAATTTGAAATCGGTCTGTAAATTTTAAAAATATCCGAACGGAATTTATACTATTCGATTACATCTTCGGCTATAACAGCTTCCTGTCTTTTTGTAATCTGATGGTCTTCATGCAAAACAATGCAGTATGTAACAGTTGATATGAGTGCAAGAATAAGTACAACCGCAATAAGTCTTTTGATGTATTTGCCTGTCCTTATTTTCTTGACAACATAGGGAATCCCCGTTATTGTTCATTGCCCTTGTCCTCTTTTAAAATATTTAAAATGCTCTCTACACCGCTGTAAGCATTATGAAAACTCTCCAAAAGGTTTTCATAATATGCCCGACCTTCGTCCTCAATATGATAATAAATTCGTGTGCGTTTTTTGCCGACAAGCTTTGAATATTCGCTGATTTTTCCTTCGTTAACAAGCTTATAGGTGACTGCGTAAACGGTGTTCTGAGATATGGACAGGCATCCGTTTGATTTTTCTTTTATGAATTTTACAATTTCATACACATAACTGTCATGCTCACACAAAATGGCAAGAATCAGTATGTCCGTAATTCCGCTGAAAAAATAATTTTGTTTTCCCATAGATACCTCCCGATATACATTATACACACTTAATCACTAAAAATCAATCTAATACATTCAATAAGAATTTAATATGAGAAGTTATTACAGCAAAGCCTTTTGTTGCCGACATTGTGATTTTTTCGTCAATAGTATTCGGAAAAACCGAATTGACCAAAAAAATTTCTTTGTGTATTAATCTCATCAGCCATGATATCACCATACGCATTGTTGATTTCGTTTGAATTCTTTTTGATATAGTCAAATATGAAAAGTAAAATAACAGATAGGATGTTATAAATGAAAGCAAAGAAAATTTATTGTTCAATTGTCGTAGGATTGCAAAGCTTATTTATATTATTGCTGTTTGTGAACATTGGTTATTGCATAATTACTTCGGATTTAACAATGTTTCCTACAACTGCGTTGTATTTGAATTTTTATCCTTTTATGAATTTATTTAAAACACATAATCCGTATGATTTGATTGTGTTTATATCTTTGTTGCTTTTGCTGTTTGCAATGCACTTTGCAACAATATGCATACTTTTTAAAAAGGTTAAAAGAATATATGCTTGGGTAGTTATAGTTAATGCTTATTTTTACGCTTTAACTATGTATAGCGACGGAGATTTAGTTTATGTCTTTCACGGTATTGAATTTTCAATCTATATTTACAGTAATTTAGCAATGTTTTTATTGCTGTTGATTGCAGCTTTATTAAAACTCTACCGTAAGAGGGTTCATATTAATTCAAGCCTTGCAGATGATTATTTTTTACCCAATGAAGAGGATGACAGACCGGAGGATAAATGCGACAGAACAATCCAAGCCTGTATTTTAGCTCCGATTTTCCAGACAGCTTGCTTTGCATTTTCTTTGATAACAAAGTACTACGGTTCGTTGCTGGAGAATTATTTGTTTTTGTTTTATATTGTGTTCGTTATAGTGTCGATTTTTATATTCGCATTTTCATATCGTGATTACAAAAATGTTGCAAACTCAAATCAATTTTCTGATGAACGAATTGCAAAAGTTGAAAAATACATAAAAATTCAGCCGATTACTTTTGCACTTTTTCTCGCATCGGCAGTTTTGATATTTGCATTTTGACAGTAACAAACTCTACAATAAAATAGGGTAGAACAACTGCTGAAAGGAGGCTCGAAAGAGCCTCCTTTTTAATGCTTGAACAGAATACAAATTTATTGTGATGATAAACAGCGTTACAGCTACGTAAAATTTTTATACAGATATAACGATGAAATAAAAAATATCGAAATAAGAATAAACCTCCTGCACAGAGTAAAATCCGTTGCAGGAGGTTTTGTTGTACGAAAAAATTATATGGGCTTAATTATTGGCATATTTGTTGGAATCTATATGTAAAATTTACAGAACCTGAAAATATGCATTATTGATACTTTGTCGTGACAGGGCACACATCAGTCCTTGCTGTTTGCAATTGCCTGATCAATCAACTTTTGCAGCTTTTCAGACTGCTTTTCGGAGGTTATTGCACCGACAATCGGCTCTCCTACAATATTACCGTTTTTATCTACAACATAAGTTGTGGGGTAGGAGTACAATCCGGATGTGAATTCTCCGGCTTTACTTTTTGAATCAAACCAAATGTTTTTGTAGGTCACACCCTTTTTTGCCAGAATATTCTTTGCGTCAGAGATAGCCGTTTTGTCACCGTCAAGTGTAAATGAATTGATTCCGACTACTGCTCCGCCTTTTTTTGCAAGCTGTTTATTCAGAGCTTCCAGGTCGGCAAGTTCTTCCACGCAGGGATTGCAGGTGGTAAACCAGAAGTTTACTACAGTAACGGTATTTTTTGCAAAAAGCGTACTGCTCTTAACTTCGTTTCCGTCAAGATCCTTGCCGTCAAATGTCGGGAATTTCTTCAGATTATCCTTTTCGATGGGCTTACCGTTTTCCGCCGGAACGCTCATATCTCCATCAGACGGTTTTTCTCCGCATCCGGGAAATTTTTGTTCCAAAAGCGTCAGCTTTCCTTCAATTTCCTTAATCTCTTCGGCGCTTTCATTAAGCAGCTTCAACTCATCTGCACTGAACTGATCCTTGATACCGTCAATCGTTTTCAGAAGAAAATCACCGTAGTTTCCGCCGTCCTCAATCATCGCCATACCCTTATCGGCTGAAATAAATACCTTTTCCCAAAGTTCGCTGTTTTCGGAAAGAATAGCATTTTCCTGTGCCATCAGTTTTTGATGCAGGTCGGCGGCCTCGTCTTTTGTTTTTGGATTCACAGCTGTCAGCATAGCCGTTTCGCTTTTCTTATTTGCGGTAGTATTCGTCGTATTGCCTTTGTTTGTGCCACAGGCGGCAAAGCTTAACAACATCACCAAGGCAGTCAGTAAGGTTAAAATTTTTGTTGTTTTCATGGTATTTACTCCTTTTCTGTTTCAATTTCTGTTTCAATTTTTTGTTTTGCTGTTTCCGCTTTTTCAGCGGGACAATCATTTTCTTTTCCTTTGCCAAAGCCGTAGCGGAAGCTGACCGCCTTGGCAGGACAGGCACGGATACACTTACCACAGCGTATGCATTCGGTGTGGTCGGGAGTTTTGGTTACATCTACATCCATCTTGCATACTTTGGCACACTTTCCGCAGGAAATGCATTTGTGTTTGTCTACTTTCATTCCGAAAAGCGACACCTTGTTAAGCAACGCATAAAATGCACCGAGAGGACACAGCCACTTGCAGAACGGTCTGTAGAAAAGTACACTCAGTACGATTACCGTAATCAATATGCCCAGCTTCCACGAAAAGAGCGTACCCAGTGCGGCACGGATTCCCGAATCGATGGCGGCAAGAGGGATTGCCCCCTCGAGTACTCCTTGAGGACAAAGATACTTACAGAAAAAAGGATCTCCCATACCCACATCGTTTGTAATGAGCATTGGCAGCAAACCTACAGCAAAAAGCAAAACTGCATATTTTATGTATGTCAGCGGCTTCAGCTTTTTAGTGGAAAGCTTTTTTGTCGGTATCTTATGTAACAGTTCCTGAAGCCATCCGAACGGACACAAAAAACCGCAGATAAAACGCCCGAGCAGAACTCCTATCAATATGAGGAATCCTGTGATATAATATGAAAAACTGAATTTTGACGAACCCACCACAGCCTGAAACGAGCCGATTGGGCAGGCGCCCGATGCCGCAGGGCAGGAATAGCAATTCAGTCCCGGAACGCAAACAGCCTTTCCTTTGCCTTGATAAATTCTGCCCTTCAATAAATTTGGCAGATGAATATTACTCAGCAAAGTTGCTCCTGCTTGAATAAGCCATCGAAAGCGTGAGAGAAACTGCGATACACCGCCTCTTTTTTTCTTCGGTTCTTTGTTATCCAATTCCCACACACTCCAAACACAGCCGGATTGCCTTGCTTAACACGGTTTCTGCCTCTCCACGCAGAGCTCCGTAACACAGCATCGTAATTCCGCAGATAATCAGTACGATCTGAAATACGGCTTTTTTCTTTCGAGTCAATTCGGTCACTCCTTTCTTTTGTGCTCTCATTGTAGCACAGAGGATGTAAAATCCCTGTTAAGAACGAAAACTTAACAAAAACTTTATGTCTGAGCGATATAATGATATAATTAAATTATCAAAGAAATATGAAAACACAACAATATGAAAACACAACAAGGAGAGTTTCTATGCGTATTTTAGTAATTGAAGACGAGCGTGCGCTGTGCGAGACAATTGTTCGCAGCCTTAAAAGATTGGCATACAGCGTTGATTTTTGTTATGACGGAAACAAAGCAAATGAGTTGCTCGGAATAGAAAAGTACGATCTTGTTTTACTTGATCTGAATTTACCCGGTGCAGACGGGATGACGGTACTGCGAACTCTGCGACAAACCGACAGAGATACCGGAGTGTTAATTCTTTCGGCACGCTGTGAGGTTGCCGACAAGGTGGAGGGGCTGGATGCCGGAGCAAACGATTACCTGACAAAGCCTTTTCATTTGGAGGAGCTTGAGGCAAGAATACGCAGTCTGACTCGTCGGCGGTTTACACAAAACAATGTTGTTTTGAACTGTGGAAAGGTTGCTTTTGACACCAAAGCCCGTGTTGCCGTTGCTGACGGTCAGGAGCTGTCACTTACCCGAAAAGAAATCGGAATACTTGAATATTTACTTCTTAATCAAGGTCGCCCCGTCAGTCAGGAAGAACTGCTCGAACATGTTTGGGATAACAGTGTTGACAATTTCAGCAATTCAATAAGAGTACATATATCTGCATTACGAAAGAAACTGCGTGCGGCACTCGGCTATGACCCGATTCGCAATCGCATTGGTGAAGGATATGTTATGGAGGAAGAAAAAGTATGAAAAAGCTATCCTTGCAATGGCGCATAACTCTGATGACTGCACTTCTTATCGGAGCCACCTGCATTTTTATGAATGTTCTTATCGGCTATTCCGGCAGCCATTATATGGATTCCATAGGCTCTTATGTTACAGGTTACGGTGATACGGACAAAGGAGAACCTGACTTTTTCGATCCCGAACACGAAAAGCTTGATCGTGAATTGACTATTGTAATTAACGGAGCACAGGAATCCTTTATCGCTACCAATTGGTATATTACGGCGGCGGCAACATTGTTAGGCGGTGTGCTTGCGTATTTTTTAAGCGGGCATGCGCTGAAGCCTCTGCGTACTTTTACCGCTCGGGTTGAAAAGGTTCAACCTAACAATTTGACGGATATGAAGATAACCGAAGAAGTTCCGCCTGAACTGAGACAGTTTGTCAAGTCGTTCAATCTGATGCTTGACCGTCTTGATGAGGGATTTACCGCTCAACGACAGTTCACGGGAAACGCCGCACATGAGTTGCGCACACCGCTTTCGCTTATGCAGGCACAGCTTGAACTTTTTTCGGCAGAGCATCCCGAGGTATCGCCTGAAACGGCGGAGTTCCTCCGATTGTTGCGTGAGCAGACCGAACGAATGACACAAATGACAAAAACCCTGTTGGAAATGAGCGAGCTTCGCACGGTATCGTGTGCTGACCGCATAGAGATAGGTCCTATGGTAGAAGAGATTTTCACTGACCTTGCGCCCCTTGCAGAGAAGAACAACGTTACACTTGAAAGCACGGGCGATGCTGTTATGACAGGCAGTGACACGCTGATTTACCGTTTGTTATACAATCTGACCGAAAACGCTATACGCTACAACCGTTTTGACGGTACAGTGAATATTACCGTAATGCACAAAGACAATCAGCTTGTTATTACGGTTGCGGATACCGGCTACGGCATCCCCGAACAATACAGAGAAAGTATTTTTCAGCCCTTCTTTCGTGTGGATAAATCCCGAAGCAGAGAATACGGCGGAGTTGGATTGGGACTTTCTTTGGTGTGGGAAATCGTTGCACTGCACAATGGTAAAGTTCGTGTGGAAGAAAGTTCGGAAAAGGGTACTGCTATAGCAGTAAAGTTTCCGACAGATGTGATAAAAATTTAATATTTTGCGATTTTTTCTTAATTAATTGTTGAAATTACCGTAGCTCTGTGCTATACTATAATTAATTAATCGATTAGTTATCAAAAGGAAGCGAACTTTATGAGAACAACAGAGGAACAGCACAACGAGCGTAAGAGGGAAATAATGGAAAAATGCTTTGAATGCTATGCTGAAAACGGACTGACCGGTACGGGCATCAAGGCTTTGGCGGCAGCGTGTGGCTGTACAACGGGAAATCTGTATTCCTATTTCAACAGTGTTGATGAACTGATTATTGAATCAACTGCATACTGTATGGAAAAGGTCGAGGATGATTTTATGGAAAAAGCTCCCACCGACCCGAAGGATGTTGTTCGATTTGTGAAAGAGGTTCCGTATTGGACCGCAAAGAAGCACGGCAAGAAATATCGGCTGATGTATCAGGTCTATACCCATCCGAAATATATTGAGCACGGCAAGAAATTTTTTGAGGGGGTAAATGAGCGCTATACCGAGTATGCCAAGCGGCTTGAGCCAAAAATCGGCATTCCGTACACGGTGATTACACCGCTCATTTTTATATTTGTCCGTGCCTGTGTACACTATGCTATGTTTGAGGATGAATATTATTTAAAAACCCAGATGGAGGTCTTAAAACAGGGTGTTGCCCTGTTTGCTGATAAATACCGTTCACAATATTTGAGAGGAGGCAATGACAAATGAAAAAACGAATATACTGTATTACTACCGCACTCTGTCTTGTGCTTTGTATCGTACTTTGCATTGCATTTGCTGCCGTATGCAGCAAAGCGGAAAATAGCAAAGCCGTGTTGCCGGAGGTGCGAAACAACGGCACAGCAATCCAATGGAGAGATACCGCCGAAGAGGAATGGCACGATCTTGTAGCTCTTAACACGCTCAGAGGTGCTGACGGAGAAAACGGCAAGGACGGCAAAGACGGTACTGACGGCAAAGATGGCATTGACGGCAAAGACGGTACTGACGGTAAAGATGGCATTGACGGTAAAAACGGTCTTGACGGCAAAAACGGTCTTAACGGCAAAGACGGTATTGACGGTAAAAACGGCGTTGACGGCAAAGACGGTACTGACGGAAAGAACGGTCTTGACGGTAAAGACGGCATTGACGGCAAAAACATAGAGGTACAAAGAACAACAGAATATATACAGTGGCGCTATGAGGGAGAAGACTGGCAAAACCTTGTTGCCATTTCCGATATAAAAGGACCCACAGGGCAGAACGGTAAAGACGGAGCAAACGGAAAAACACCGGAGTTCCGTGTAAATGAAAACAATCTTCAATGGCGTTATATCAGTGAAGAAATATGGTTAAATCTTTACGATCTTTCAAATTTGAAAGGTCTTGACGGAAAAGACGGAATCGACGGAAAGAACGGTGTCGATGGTATTGACGGCAAAAACGGTAATACGCCATTCATCGGTGAAAACGGCAACTGGTGGCTCGGAGTGACCGACATTGGCGTAAAAGCCGCAGGTGTTGACGGTGAAAAAGGCGACAAGGGAGATAAAGGAGATGCCGGAGAGAACGGTAAAGACGGAACAAACGGAAAAGCACCTGAGTTCCGTGTAAATGAAAATAACCTACAGTGGCGTTATGTCGGCGATGAAATGTGGCTTAACCTTTACGATCTTTCAATTTTGAAAGGTCTTGACGGCGCAGACGGTAAGGACGGTATAAACGGTAAAGACGGTGTTGACGGCAAAGACGGTGCTGATGGTAAGGACGGAACAAACGGACAAAACGGCACTGACGGCAAAGACGGCAACACCCCGTTCATCGGAGAAAACGGCAACTGGTGGATTGGAACGACCGATACGGGAGTGAAAGCCACAGGAGTTGACGGTGAAAAAGGCGAAAAGGGTGACAAGGGAGATAAAGGCGACAAGGGTGATGCAGGTCAGAACGGCAGCTGTTCGGGATATTTTTACGGAGAGGCAAACGCTCCGAGGACAGTACTGAATAACAGTCGTGTCTATATTTCTGTCTACGAAAAAATAAACAAGGGCGGCTTGATTTCATCCTACAGAAATAATATTACACTCAAAAAAGGACATATTTACAATGTCTGCTTAAGCGGTTCTCTCGAAGTTGGTTCAAACGAATTTAACAACAGCGGCAATTACTCTATTCAGATGACAGACGGTTATGATGACGATCTGTGCAGGGAGCTTACACGAATAAAAAGGGACGGGGCAAAAATACCGTATACCAATGATCAACATTCCTTTAATTTCAACAGAATGTATGATGCGTCAAATAAAGACATTACATTGCAGTTGAGTTTTGAAAATTCGGCATACAATACTTATCTCGGTGGCTTCAGAGGTACTATTACAATAACCGCTCTTGATTAAATTTATATAACGGAGGTGGCGAAAAATGAAAAAACGAATACTTAGTATCCTGCTGACTTTATGCATGATGCTCTGCCTTACGCCGATAAGCGTATTTGCCGAGGAGGTTGGGGCAGAGGGCTCTGCTGCGATACAGCTTGGTGCAGATCCACTAAGTGTGTTAAGTAAAAATGTAAACACAGCGACCGCACCGACTGTGTATTTCGGGCAAAACCATGAAAATAATCCCGCTGCATGGCGAGTTATCGGCTATGACGGAAGCGGTGTTACAAGCTCAAAGGGGGATATTACCCTGCTTGCGGCAGGCGCTATGGGGGTTATACCATTTGTCGATACCATATTAAACAACGAATACGCACCGAGTAATTTGAAAGCCACAATAGATGCGCTTGCGGAAAAGCTGACGACAGAAGAAAATGCTGCCGTAAAGAAACGGACGCTGACAAGCGGAAGTTACGACGGAGAGAATACCGACTGTGTAGCGGGAGGGCAGGTGGATAACGCTGTATTCTGGCCACTTTCCGCAAAAGAGGCTATTGCTGTAAACAACGATCTGCGTGCCTTGAATCCTGCACATCCGAATTGGGTGGATAGCGGTTGGTGGCTGCGCTCCCCCGGCTCCGATAAATATCGTCTCGCCGTCGTGCGTAGTGAGGGTTCTGTCCAATACTCTGGGTTCTCTGTCCTCATTTTCAATAATCATCGGACTGTTCGTCCCGCTTTTAACTTAAATCTGAACTCTGTCCTTTTTGCATCTGCCGCCGTGGGCGGAAAGCCTGACGGAGGATTGGCAGAAGTTTCCAAATACAGCGGAAACGAGTGGAAATTGACGCTTTTAGATAGTAGACGCAATTTTGCTGTAACGGAAAAAACTGTCAGCGCCGCCCCCGACGATACCGTTACGCTGAATTACAAAGGGGCGACCACAGGGAAAAATGAATATATCTCTGTCATCCTGGCGGATAACAACGGCGCACAGTATTACGGCAGAGTAGCACAACCTACTGCCAAAAGCGGAACGGTTGAAATCAAAATCCCGTCTGACATTGCACCGGGCGACTATACCATGAAGGTATTCAGCGAGCAGTATAACGGTGACTGCAAGACCGACCTTGCAAGTGCTTTTGCGGATGTCACGCTGACGGTGGAAAGTCAGCCTGACGAGCAGTTTACCCTCGCCCCTGGTGGCAGATACTATTTTGACCTTTCGGCGATGAACATCCCCGGAACGGTAAACAGCAATCTGCCGGACAGCACCCTGCATTATGTGCCTTTTACCTATGCAGGCACGGTCAACGCTTATAAGCTCACATCGGAAATGGCAACCACCGAGGAGTATGCTCAGAAGAATAAATATCCCCACAGCCTATTCATTGCGGACTATGCCGTAACGCATACGGTAAGCTGGGATGACCTGAATACCGCAGGTCTGATTTTCGGCAAGGACTATGCCACAGGAGGTGTGAACTATACACTGCGTGCGCCGTCCGTGGGAAGTGATAACAGAGGCTCGGGTGATTCAGAACGCGGTACGCCCCAAAGCAACGAATGGGACAGGATACTGGACAAGGACGAAGGATACATCAAAAACTGGAATGGCATATATTCGTGGGGGCAGGACACAACAAGATACAACTCGTCGCTCCGTGCGATTCGCGGGTACGATTCGGGCCGACGCTGGAACGACGACGATGCTACGGACTTCCTCCCGCTCGTCAGTTTCCGCCCCGTGCTTGAAATCCTGAACCCTGACACACTGAGCTCTGACGGACTGAAGGTCGTTACCCTTGACCTTGGCGGCGGAACGCTCGGCGGCAGCTCCGAGGATATTCAAATCATTGTGAAAAACGGCAGCGAGTTTACCGCGCCTGCGTCCGACGGCATGACCCGCCCGGACGGAAATACAGGCAGCTACTTCATGTGGCGCGGAAGCAACGGTAAGCTCTACGCGCCCGGTGCCAGTGTTCCGGCGGACGTTACCAAGCTCACGGCGCAGTTTGCTTTATCAGAACAGTTTTCCCTTACCCCCGGCGGCAGATACTATTTTGACCTGTCGGCGATGAACATCCCCGGAACGGTAAACAGCAATTTGCCTGACAGCACACTTCATTATGTGCCTTTTACCTATGCAGGCACGGTCAACGCTTATAAGCTCACATCGGAAATGGCAACCACCGAGGAGTATGCTCAGAAGAATAAATATCCCCACAGCCTATTCATTGCGGACTATGTCGTAACGCATACGGTAAGCTGGGATGACTTAAATACGAAAAGTCTGATTTTCGGCAAAGATTATGCCAGCGGCGGCGTGGACTATACCCTGCGCGCACCGTCTGTGGGAAGTAACTTTATAGGTTTGGGCAATTCCGAACGCGGCGTACCCCAAAGCAACGAATGGGACACGATGCTGAATAAGAACAGCGGATATATCCAAAACTGGAATGATATGTATTTGTATTTGTGGGGACAGGATACTGTTTCTCGCAACGCGTCGCGCCGTGCGGTTCGCGGGTGCGCTTCGCCCCGCTTCTGGATCAACTGCGATGCTACGTACTCCGACCCGAGCGTCGGTTTCCGCCCTGTCCTTGAAGTCCTGAACCCTGACACACTGGGTTCTGACGGGCTGAAGGTCGTTACCCTTGATCTTGGCGGCGGCACGCTGGGTAATAGCTCCGAGGATATTCAAATCATCGTGAAAAACGGCAGTACATTTACCGCTCCCGCATCCGATGGTCTGACCCGCCCGGACGGAGATACCGATAATTATTTTATGTGGCTTGACGGCAATGGCAATTCCTACGAACCCGGCGGCAGTGTTCCTTCTGATGTGACGGAACTGACGGTGCAGTGGACAGCCCCGACCTACGCCGTAACCTTGAATACGAACGGCGGCACGATCAACAACGGCAATGTCACCGGATACACCTACGGCGTGGGTGCAACACTCCCGGCGGCGGACGATATGACCTATACAGGCCACACGTTCAAGGGCTGGTATGACAACGAAAATCTGACCGGCTCTCCTGTTACGGCAATCGGCGGTGCAGAAACAGGTAATAAAGAGTATTGGGCGAAGTGGGAAATCAATCAGTACACAATAACCTTTGATACCAACGGCGGAAGTGAGATTGCACCCATTACACAGGACTATGGTACAGAAATTACCGCCCCTGACAACCCTACAAGAAAAGGTTACACCTTTAAAGGATGGGATAAGGAAATCCCCAAAACCATGCCGGCGGAAAATATAACGGTTAAAGCACAATGGGAAATCAATCAGTATACAATAACCTTTGATACCAACGGCGGAAGTGAGATTGCACCCATTACACAGGATTACGGTACAGAAATTACCGCCCCTGCCAACCCGACAAGAAAAGGTTATACCTTTAAGGGCTGGGATAAGGAAATCCCCAAAACCATGCCTGCCGAAAATATAACGGTTAAAGCACAATGGGAAATCAATCAGTACACAATAACCTTTGATACCAACGGCGGAAGTGAGATTGCACCCATTACTCAGGATTACGGTACGGAAATTACCGCTCCTGACAATCCGACAAGAAAAGGTTATACCTTTAGGGGTTGGGATAAGGAAATCCCCAAAACCATGCCTGCCGAAAACATTACAATAACGGCACGGTGGAAAGATACCGAAAAGCCGACGGGCGAAATTATCATAGGCACAAATAAATGGAATGAATTCTTAAACGAACTTACCTTTGGCATATTCTTTAAGAATACACAGGAGGTAACTATAAATGCCGTTGATAACAGCGGAGTTGTGTTTGTATCCTATTTGGTAACAGATAAGGAGCTCTCCGAGGCTGAACTGAACTCTCTTGTATTCCGTGCATATGAAGAACCGTTTTGCATAGACCCCAACGGAGAATATATTATTTATGTAATGCTTGTTGATGAAAATATTAACATAACATACCTTCGCTCCGACCGATTAACGCTTGATAATATTCAGCCTGTAATCAGCGGTATTGAGAACGGCAAGACCTATTGTGAGGCACAAACCGTTACTGTTGATGAGAAGTATGTTGATACCGTTACCGTAAACGGTACGGCGGTTACGCTTGATGCAGACGGAGGTTTTGTTCTCCCACCGACAAACGGTGAGCAGAAGATAGTTGTCACCGACAAAGCGGGCAATAATGCAGAGATGACCGTAACAGTCAACAACGGTCATACCTTTGGCGAATGGGTATCTGACAATGACGGTAAGCATACCCGAAAATGTACCGTGGACGGATGCGATGTGTTTGAAACCGAAAATTGCTCAGGCGGCAATGCCACCTGTACCGAAAAGGCGGTATGTGATGTCTGCGGTAAAGCCTACGGAGAATTTGATGGAACAAACCACAAGGGCGGTGTACAGGAGTGGACGACAAGAACCGCTTTTAATCACGAACAAAAATGGAACTGCTGTGGTGCTGTGATTGTGGCAAGTGAAGCACATGAGTGGAAAGACGGTGTGTGCCGAGAATGCGGATATGTATGTCTGCATAATGACGCAGATAAAGACCATATCTGCGACTACTGCGAAAAGACAATCTCTGCTCATGAAGAGGCGCCAACCGAAGAAATCAAAAAGGCTGACACCGTAACGGCTAAATTGCCTGATGATTCAAAGTCCCCTCAGACAGGCGACAACAGCAACCTTATTTTGTGGATTGCATTGCTGATTATCAGCGGCGGCGTTATGAAAGGAGTAACGGCATTCGGTAAGAGTAAAAAACATTCTGCCAAAATTAAAGAGAAGTAATATTTTACGCTCTGTCATGGAAATATAGTGAATACGGCACAGTAGGTATAGAAACCGCTGTGCCGTATTTCTTTCAGAATGACTGCTTTTGAAAAGCAGGCACTTTCTCGGTCATCATACGATAAGCAAAGACAAAGAATAAATGCGAAATCCGGAATTTAATGTCAATACTTCCAAAAATCGGTAGACAAGTTTGTCAATAAATTCGTATAGTTGCATTTGTTTTTATTTATGATACAATTAAAAGCAATAAACTTAACAGATTCTTATGCCTGTCTCTTATACACATCTGACGCTGCCGACGAA
>OJRR01000450.1_pt1 | contig 13994 bp, 9 predicted proteins | sample 1599251 | NCBI WGS metagenome assembly OJRR01 (sample SAMN03922536, study PRJEB24848) | human gut metagenome | isolation source: stool sample | host: Homo sapiens | place: Germany | collected 2010-05
AATGCTGCTTTACTTTTTCGTCAGCGACTTCATCAGACCGCCGTCGGCGATGATCTTCTGGATGAACGGCGGGAAGGGTTCGGCCTGGAAGGTCTTGCCGGTGGTCTCATCGGTGATGACGCCGGTATCAAAATTCACGCTGACCGTATCGCCTGCGCTGATAGCGTCCACAGCCTCGGGGCATTCCATGATGGGCAGGCCGATGTTGATGCTGTTGCGGTAGAAGATGCGCGCGAAGCTCTTGGCGATGACGACAGAGATTCCGGCGGTCTTGATGGCCAGCGGTGCGTGCTCACGGGAGGAGCCGCAGCCGAAGTTCCAGCCGCCCACCATGATGTCGCCGTCCTTGACGTTGTGGATGAAGTCCTTGTCAATGTCCTCCATGCAGTGGCTGGCCAGCTCTCTGGCATCCTGCGTGTTCAGGTGGCGGGCCGGGATAATGACGTCGGTATCCACGTTATCCGGGTATTTGAAAACAGAACCGTTTGCGTTGTTCATGGGTGACTCTCCTTTTCTCAGACCGTGCGGGGGTCGGTGATATAGCCGGTCAGTGCGCTGGCGGCAGCGGTAGCGGGCGAAGCCAGATACACCTCGCTCTTGACGTGGCCCATGCGGCCCACGAAGTTGCGGTTGGTGGTGGAGACGCAGCGCTCACCCTCGGCGAGGATGCCCATGTAGCCGCCGAGGCAGGGGCCGCAGGTGGGGGTGGAGACGATGCAGCCCGCGTCGATGAAGGCCGTCGTCCAGCCGCGGAGGATGCACTCCTTGTACACGGCCATGGTGGCGGGGATGATGATGCCGCGCACGCCCTTGGCGATGTGTTTGCCCTTCAGGATGTTGTAAGCGGCTTCCATATCCTCGAGGCGGCCATTGGTGCAGCTGCCGATGACCACCTGGTCGATCTTGATGTCCTTGCCCTCGCTGGCGGGGTGGGTGTTCTCGGGCAGGTGGGGGTAGCTGACAGTCGGCTCGAGGGCAGAGAGGTCGATTTCAATGGTCTTCTCGTACTCGGCGTCCGGGTCGGCCTCATAGAACACCGGCTCGCGCTGGCTGCGGCCCTTGAGATAAGCCTTGGTCACGTCGTCCACGGGGAAGATGCCGTTCTTGGCACCGGCCTCGATGGCCATGTTGCAGATGCTCAGGCGGTCGTCCATGGAGAGGGAAGCGACGCCCGGGCCGGTGAACTCCATCGACTTATACAGCGCACCATCCACGCCGATCATACCGATGATGTGGAGGATGAGGTCTTTGCCGGAAACTTTCGGCGGCAGCTTGCCGTTCAGCACGAACTTGATGGCGGCAGGCACCTTAAACCATGCCATGCCGGTAGCCATGCCGGCGGCCATATCGGTGGAGCCGACGCCGGTGGAGAATGCGCCCAGTGCGCCGTAAGTACAGGTGTGGCTGTCGGCGCCGATGACGCAGTCACCGGCGGTCACGATGCCTTTTTCGGGCAGCAGAGCGTGCTCGATGCCCATCTGGCCCACATCGTAGAAGTTGAGGATGTCGTACTTGTTGGCGAACTCGCGGCACTGCTTGGACTGGGTCGCGCTCTTGATGTCCTTGTTGGGAACGAAGTGGTCGAGGACGATGGCGATGTGCTCTTTGTCGAACACGCCGTTGAAGCCCGCCTTTTCGAACTCGTTGATGGCGACGGGGGTAGTGATGTCATTGCCCAGCACGATGTCGAGCTTGGCGTTGATGAGCTGGCCTGCCTTGACCTCGGCGAGGCCTGCGTGTGCGGCCAGAATTTTCTGCGTCTGGGTCATTCCCATGGTTCATTCTCCTTTTGATACTCTCTCAAAAATCTCTCTTTATTTATTGTTGATCGCGCTGACCAGTGCATGGATACCGGCCACGATAATATCGGTATCGGTGCCTGCACCCCAGGTGACGATGCCGTCGCCCCACTCGAGGCCGACGTAGGAAGCGGCGCGGGAGGTGGAGCCTTCGTCCAGACTGTGCTCGGAGTAAGTTTCCAGGTGGAAGTCCATGCCGGTGGCGCTCTGGATAGCGTTTGCCACAGCATCCAGACGGCCATTACCCACCGAGGTGACCACCTTGCGCTGGCCGTTCAGATCCAGCGTGACGGTGGCGGTGATGCCATTGACCTGTGCAAAGTGGGCCTCGACGACAGACAGGGGCTTGGACTTGTTGAGGAAGGTATCCTCGAAGATGTGGAGCACTTCGCCTGCGCTCAGCTCCTTGTGGCTGTGGTCGGACACGCTCTTGACCTTGTAGCCCAGCGCCTCCCGCATCTTGGCGGGCAGGTTGTAGCCGTAGTTCTGCTCCAGCACGAAGCCGATGCCGCCCTTGCCGCTCTGGCTGTTGATGCGGATGACGTCGGCGTCGTAGGTGCGGCCGATGTCGTGGGGGTCCACCGGGATATAGGGGCAGGTCCAGCGGTGGTCGCCCTTCTCCTTGCGGTAGGCCATGCCCTTTGCAATGGCGTCCTGATGGCTGCCCGAGAAGGCGGCGAACACCAGCTGGCCGGCGTAGGGGGTGCGCTCGTAGATGTGCATCCGGGTGACCCGCTCATAGGTGGCGCAGATGGCGGGCATATCGGAGAAGTCCAGCTTCGGGTCTACGCCGTGGCTGTACATATTCATGGCGAGGGTCACAGCATCCACGTTGCCGGTGCGCTCGCCGTTGCCGAAGAGGCAGCACTCCACCCGCTGAGCGCCTGCCAGAACGGCCAGCTCGGCACAGGCGACGCCGGTGCCGCGGTCATTATGCGGGTGGGTGGAGATGATGACGCTGTCGCGGTACTTGAGGTGCTTGTCGCAATACTCGATCTGGTTTGCGTAAACGTGGGGCATGCTCATCTCGACCGTGACCGGCAGGTTGATGATCATGGGGCGGTCGGGGGTGGGCTGCATGATGTCCAGGACCGCGTTGCAGACCTCAACGGCGTAGTCCACCTCGGTACCGGTGAAGCTCTCGGGGCTGTACTCGAAGAGGAAGTTGCCCTCATACTCCTCGCTCAGCTGCTTGACCAGCTTTGCGCCGTCCACGGCGATCTGCTTGATCTCCTCCTTGGACTTGTGGAACACCTGCTCGCGCTGGGCGACGGAGGTGGAATTATAGAAGTGGACGACCGCACGGGGTGCGCCCTTGACAGCCTCGAAGGTGCGGCGGATGATGTGGTCGCGGCACTGGGTCAGCACCTGCACGGTGACATCGTCGGGGATCATGTTCTTCTCGATGAGGGTGCGGAGGAACTCGTATTCCGTCTCGCTGGCGGCCGGGAAGCCGACTTCGATCTCCTTGAAGCCAATTTTGACCAGCATCTGGAAGAATTCCAGCTTTTCCTCGAGGCTCATGGGGACGATAAGGGCCTGATTTCCGTCGCGCAGGTCTACGCTGCACCAGGTGGGAGCTTTCTCGATGTGGTCCTTCTTGACCCAGCTGTCATAACCGGCGGGGACCGGGTAATATCCCGGTGCGTACTTGGTAGCGTCCATCATAATTCTTGTCCTCCATTTTACACTTTTTGTAAACGAAAAGGCTCCCGTCTCTCAAAGGACGAAATCCCCTGAGAGACGAGAGCCTGTAATTTCTGTTACAGGACACCCGTGGTACCACTCTCTTTGCTGTGCCATAAGCACAGCCGCTCTGCACGATCGGCTTTTTGAGGCGAATCGCTGCCCTTATAACGGTGGACTTCCGTCAGGACCTACTGTCTGCTTCAGTCCTGCCGCTCAGGGGCCAGTAACCGAGACCCTCTGCACCGCCTTGCACCATCCGGCGGCTCTCTGTACGCAGAAGAAAATCGTTTTTTCCCCGTCAACGCATTTGCGCTTTGTTCAAAGTGGTTTCATTTTAGCAAAACCCGCCGCCCCTGTCAAGCAGTTTCGCTCACAATGAAAATGAAACGATTTCACATAAATAGCAGCACAAATTTTCAAAATTTGCGGGTGGATCCTATTTTTGTTGTATTATATCACCAACTATGGTAAAATAAAAATACCGCCCGAAGCGGCGGTATCCAGGCGCTGTCTGCATAAAAAGGTGGTCTAGCTTCCCCGGCAAGCTTCCGGGGGTGTGAAACCTTATTGTTGCTTCCCCCGGACGCAAACGCGGAAGGGGGGATGCCTTATGACACTGACGGAGACTATCGCATTGCTCGGCCTGCTGGGCGGAGCAGTCTTTGTTACCTTTCAGATCTCATGGGCTATCTTCAAAGAGATACATAACAATAAGAAATGACCGCCCCAGCCTACCAAGCAAAGCGGTCATTCTTATTGTTTGACTTAGCCGAGGGAAGCTGACCATTGCGGACAGCACCTTCTTGTATTTTCAGTATAGTCAAAGTGATTCGATTTGTCAAGCGGACAGCATCCTTGTTCCTCGGTTTTGTTAAGAATCTGCGAAGTTTTTGCAAAGTTCGCCTCGAAACGCTGGTTTCTGAAATAGCGTCGTGGTATGCTGTTTGCAACGTAAGGAGGGACCCCCATGAAAGAAGTCAAGACCCCCAAAAAGCCATTGGCTATTTACTACGCCATTGTATTACTGGTGCTGATGCTGCTCAACTTCGTGCTCGTGCCGTGGATGAGCGAACGGCAGGTAAAAGAAGTGGACTACGGCACCTTCATGTCCATGACCGAGGACAAAGACATCGGCCGGGTGGATGTGGAATCGAACCAGATCATCTTTACTGATAAAGACGAAAAGCAAATTTACAAGACCGGCCTGATGAACGACCCCGACCTGACCCAGCGCCTCTACGACGCGGGGGCCGAGTTTTCCAGCGAGATCGTCGAGCAGGCTTCGCCGCTGATGAGCTTTCTGCTGAGCTTTGTGCTGCCCATCATCCTCTTCGTCTGGCTGGGCAATTTCATGAACAAAAAGCTCATGGAAAAGGCCGGCGGCGCGAACTCGATGATGTTCGGCGGCGTGGGCAAGTCCAACGCCAAGGTCTACGTCCAGTCCACCCACGGCATCCGCTTTGCGGATGTGGCCGGCGAGGATGAGGCCAAAGAGAACTTACAGGAGATCGTCGATTATCTGCACGACCCCAAGAAATACGAAGAGATCGGCGCCTCGATGCCCAAGGGCATCCTGCTCGTCGGCCCTCCGGGTACCGGCAAGACCATGCTGGCAAAGGCCGTGGCGGGCGAATCCAACGTGCCGTTCTTCTCCATCTCCGGCTCGGAGTTCGTGGAGATGTTCGTGGGCATGGGCGCGTCCAAAGTCCGCGATCTGTTCAAGCAGGCCAAGGAAAAGGCCCCCTGCATCGTGTTCATCGACGAAATTGACGCCATCGGCCAGAAGCGCAACAGCGGCCAGCTGGGCGGCAACGACGAGCGTGAGCAGACCCTGAACCAGCTGCTCACCGAGATGGACGGCTTCGAGGGCAACAGCGGCGTCATCATCCTCGCGGCCACCAACCGTCCGGATTCCCTTGACCCGGCTCTGACCCGCCCCGGCCGCTTTGACCGCCGTGTTCCTGTGGAGCTGCCCGACCTCAAGGGCCGCGAAGAGATTTTGAAGGTCCACGCCAAGAAAGTCGCTCTTGCCCCCGGCATCGACTTCAACACCGTGGCCCGGATGGCCTCCGGTGCTTCCGGCGCAGAGCTGGCCAACATCGTCAACGAAGCCGCCCTGCGGGCCGTGCGCGCTGGCCGCAAGAGCGTGACCGAGGCCGACCTCGAGGAGAGCATCGAGGTGGTCATTGCAGGCTACCAGAAGAAGAACTCCATCCTCACCGACAAGGAAAAGTGCATCGTGGCCTATCATGAGATCGGCCACGCACTGGTGGCGGCGCTTCAGAATCACTCCGCACCCGTGCAGAAGATCACCATCATCCCCCGCACCTCGGGCGCACTGGGCTACACCATGCAGGTCGAAGAGGGCAACCACTACCTGATGACCAAGGAAGAGCTGGAAAATAAGATCGCCACCCTCACCGGCGGACGTGCTGCCGAGGAAGTGGTATTCGGCTCCATCACCACCGGCGCGTCCAACGACATCGAGCAGGCCACCAAGCTTGCCCGCGCCATGCTCACCCGTTACGGCATGAGCAAAGAGTTCGACATGGTGGCCTTGGAGACGGTGAACAACCAGTATCTGGGCGGCGACACCTCTCTGGCCTGCTCGGCGCAGACCCAGCGCGAGATCGACCAGCGGGTCGTGGAGCTGGTGAAGGCCCAGCACGAAAAGGCCGTCAAGATCCTCACCGACAACCGTGCAAAGCTCGACGAGCTGGCGAAGTACCTTTATGAAAAGGAGACCATCACCGGCGACGAGTTCATGGCTATCCTTGAGGAAAAAGATTCCAGCGAAAATTAAAATAGGAGCTCTGCAATAATCCAGCCGCCGTATCCGTATTCATTACAGATACGGCGGTTTTCCGATACGCCGTACCGCTGATAAAAGCATTTGGGATAAACCTCTCCGTCAGCGCATCAGCGCTGACGGAGAGGTTGACTCCCTACATCTACAGGAGGATACTACTATGAGACTGCTGAACAAGAACACTGCCCGCCGCGCCGCCGCTGCTGCCGCGCTGCTGACCATGACCGCCGCCATGAGCGTGGGTGCCTTTGCTGCCGACGCCGAGGACGCGACCGTTGCTGGTTATCTGCCCCCTCAGTCGTCCGAGGTCATGGTTCAGGGTGACATCGCTCTCCACTCTGACGTTCCGGTGGGGGAGGTAGACCCCAACTACGGCGGCTACGCTTCCCCGGTGGAGAACCCCATTCAGGGCAACGTGATGATGATCTCCGACGAGACCCCCCTGCCCTCTGACACGCCGGTGGAGAAGAGCGAAGCCCGCTACACCGTCAAGGGCCTGCTGGGCAAGCAGGTGCTCTACACCGCCCGTCAGGAAGGCCGCGTGCTGACGCTGGACGCCCCCGATGACAACGCCACCTTCCGCACCACCATCCTCGACATGCAGACCCTGATGAATCAGGGCGTAAGCACGCTGGTGCTCAAGACCGACAAGACTTCCACCACCCTGAACCTGACTCTGCTGTGCCAGGGCCAGAAGCCCGGCACCCGGGTCACTCTGCGCCACCTCGGCAGCAGCGCTCACCTCACCGTGGGCTTCCGCGGCCGCCGCGACCTCATCGTTGGCCGATAAGCTTTTCCCTCTCTCCTCTTTGTTTTCCATCGATACTTTTCCCTCAGACGCAAAAGACCCCCGCTGCAAACGCAGCGGGGGTCTTACTGTTTATCAAATGGTCCCGTCCGAGCCGTTCTCGCTCTGCTCCGATGCATAGAGCACCATCAGGTGGTTTGCGGATGCTTCGAGCTGGCTCTTGGCCTGACGGAGGTTCGCTTCTTCCGTCTCGTTCATCTTCTCGGGCTTATCCTTCCGCAGGCAGCGGCGGAGGTTCGCCACATCGGCTTTAATGCGGTTCTTCTCTTCCTTGTCCAGCTCCTTCTTGCACTTGGAGAGGGCCTCGTCCACCTTATAAGCCAGCACCTCGGCCTGATTGTGGAGGTCAAGCCGCTCTTTGCGGCGGCTGTCCTCGGCCTCGTAGGCGGCCGCGTCGGCCATGGCGCGCTGGATCTCATTCTCCGAGAGGTTGGTGCTGCCGGTGATGGTGATGTTCTGCTCCCGGCCGGTGCCGAGGTCTTTGGCCGAGACTTTCACAACGCCGTTGACGTCAATATCAAAGGTGACTTCGATTTGGGGCTTGGACGAGAAGCTGGCCCGGATGCCGTTCAGCTTGAACTTGCCGAGGCTCTTATTGTCGCGGGCGAAATGCCGCTCACCCTGCAGGACGTTGATCTCCACGCTGGTCTGCATGGGGCGGGCCGTGGTGAATATCTGGCTCTTGCGGGTGGGGATCATGCTGTTGCGGGTGATGAGGGGGGTCGCCACGCCGCCCAGTGTCTCGATGGAGAGGGTCAGCGGGGTGACGTCCATCAGCACAAGGCCCTGCGCCGCCGCACCGGAAGCGCCAGCCAGCTTGCCGCCGCCCTGCAGCAGACCGCCCTGCACAGCGGCACCCATCGCCACGCATTCGTCGGGGTTGAGGCTGTGGCTCGGCTCACAGCCCAGCAGCTCCTTCACCTGACGCTCGACGGCAGGCATCCGGGTGCTGCCGCCGACGAGAAGGACTTTGCCCAGCTGCGAGGCCGAGATGCCGGCATCCCGCAGTGCGTTCTGCACCGGGGCCACCGTCCGTGCCAGCAGGTCGCCGGTCATCATCTCGAACTGGGGGCGGGAGATGGTCAGATCCAGGTGGTGGGGGCCGTCCTTGCCCACCGCGATGAAGGGCAGATTGAGTTGGGCCGAGAGGGCGCTGGACAGCTCTTTCTTGGCCTTTTCGGCCTCTTCCTTCAGGCGTCCCATGGCGGCGGGGTCGCGGGAGAGGTCGATGCGGTCCGATTTCTTGAACTCTGCCACGGCGTATTCCACGATGCGCTGGTCGAAGTCGTCGCCGCCGAGGCGGGTATCGCCGCCGGTGGCCAGCACCGTAAAGGTGCCGTCTTCGATCTCGATGATGGAGACGTCGAAGGTGCCGCCGCCGAGGTCGTAGACCAGGATCTTCTGGGGCGCTTCGTTGTCAAGGCCGTAGGCCACGGCGGCGGCGGTAGGCTCATTGATGATGCGCAGGACGTTCAGGCCCGCGATGCGGCCCGCATCCTGGGTGGCCTTGCGCTGGCTGTCGTCGAAGTAAGCGGGGACGGTGATGACGGCCTCCGTCACCGGCTCACCCAGGTAGCTCTCGGCGTCGCGGCGTATCTTGGTCAGGATCATGGCGCTGATCTCCTGCGGAGTCAGGTCTTTGCCGTCGATGTGGACGCGGTAGTCGCTGCCCATATGCCGCTTGATGCTGGACACCGTCCGGCCGGAGTTGGTGGCAAGCTGGCGCTTTGCCGCGCCGCCCACCAGACGCTCGCCGTCTTTGGTGAACGCCACCACGCTGGGGGTGGTGCGCTCTCCCTCTGCGTTGGTGATGACGACGGGCTTGCCGCCCTCCACCACTGCCACGCAGCTGTTCGTGGTGCCAAGGTCAATACCGATCACTCTGCTCATTCTGGTCGTCCTCTCTGTTTTTGCGACGCGCATATTTTTCCTTCAATATCATATCGGTTCCGTATGACGATTTCTTAGAGCATTTGTAAAGATTCTGTGTTTCCGCTCATTCTCTCTCGAGCAGCTGGCGGATGACGGCCTCCGTCTCGTCCAGCCAGCTCTGGGCCGTCTGGTCCCCCTCTTCTTTGCGGACGAGGAAGCCCTGCTTCGCCTCAGCCAGCTGAGCCAGCGCCTTTTTGCGGGAGATGTACTGGGTCTCATACTGGGCCACCCGCAGGCAGACCTGCGGCATATAGGCGATGTCGGGGGTGGAGGCGCAGAGCTTCTGAGCCTTGCGGTAGGCCCGCAGGGCCGCACCGGCCCCTTTTTCCTGCACCATGGCATCGTCGCCCAGCGCCACCCATGCGGCCACATCGCCGGCGTCGGCGGCTTTTTTCCAGAGCTTGCGGGCCTGTGCAGGGCTCTTGCGGCAGCCCCGGCCCTCGTAGAGCATCTCGCCCATCATGGCAAGGCCCTCGGCGCAGCCCTCTTCGGCAGAGAGCTGATAATAGTGCATCGCGTCGTCCCAGCGTTCCTCAGCCATGGCATGGTTGCCGGCCCGCAGCTCCGCTTCGCCCGGCTCATCGGTGTCGTGGCTGGCGTGGAGCAGACCGTTCAAAAGCGAGCAGTCCAGCGTGGCAGAGCTGGTCCACGGGTCGATGACCACGCCGTCGATGTTGTCGGAGTCCAGCGCCATCTGCATGGCGGAAGCCAGAAGCCGTTCCGCCATGGGGCGGTTGGCCGTGCCTTTATCGGCCTCCGCCATCTTCACTGAGGTGAACACCGGCAGGTAGCACCGGCCCTTCTGGGTGCGCAGGGTCCAGGGCTGCAGGTCTTTCGCTTTCTCCGCCGGGACAGGATGCTCCGCCCACGGGGCGGCCCCGTCCGGCTGGTCGGACGCAGCTTCCAGCGGCACCAGGACCCTGGTGTCCAGCTCGAGGGCATAGTTGATGGCGTTCATCAGCGCCCAGAAGCTCTCCTCGTTCTGGCCCTTATAGAGCGCTGCCACAGCCCGCTCTATTGCCGGACAGCCCGTACCCAGCGGCCCGTATTCCGGCAGCTTTTTGCGGTCTGCTGCGCCCACCGGGCGCAGCCGCAGCCGTGCCGCACCATCTTTTGCCATTGCATCCACCATTCTTTCCGTTGAGATTCCCTTCCAGTATAGCAGGATTTTCCGGTTTTCTCAATCTCCGGAGCCGAAATCTGCTTCCAGAGCCGGTTTTCTTCGGCAAAAACATAGCATTCCTGCTGGGAGTGCGTTATAATAAGGAGCGTCTCGACTAAATGTATGAAGGAAAGGGAGTATCGAGCCTTGAACAAAATGCTTCGCTATCTCAGCGACTACAAGCGCGAGAGCGTGCTTGCACCGCTTTTCAAGATGCTGGAAGCTACGTTTGACCTGTTCGTGCCGCTTGTGATGGCCGACATCGTCAACGTGGGTATCGCGGCCCACGATTTCCACTACATCCTCGTGCGGTGCGGCATCCTGCTGCTTCTGGCCATCGTCGGCCTCGCGTGCAGCCTGACGGCCCAATACTTCTCGGCCAAAGCCGCCGTGGGTTATTCCACCGGCCTGCGTCATGCGCTGTTTGAGCACATCCAGACGCTGAGCTTTTCCGAGATGGACACCATGGGCACCAGCACCCTCATCACCCGGATGACCAGCGACGTCAATCAGGTGCAGAGCGGATTGAACCTCTTCCTCCGCCTGTTCCTGCGCAGCCCCTTCGTGGTGATTGGCGCCATGATCATGGCCTTTACGGTCAACTTCCGCGCCGCCCTCATCTTCGTGGTGGCTATCCCGCTGCTGAGCGTCGTGGTCTTCGGCGTCATGGTCATCACCCGTCCGCTGTATAAGTCGGTGCAGACCCGCCTCGACCGGGTCCTTGGCCTCACCCGCGAAAACCTGACCGGCGTGCGCGTCGTCCGCGCCTTCGACAAGGAAAAGAGCGAGGTGGACCGCTTCGAGGACGCCAATGAGCTGCTGACCAAAATGCAGCTCCACGTGGGCCACATCTCCGCCCTGATGAACCCGCTGACCTACGTTATCATCAACCTTGCCATCGTGGCGCTGCTGTATGTAGGCAGCATCGAGATAAACATCGGCGGCATGGCTTCCGGCGACGTCATCGCGCTGGTCAACTATATGAACCAGATCCTGGTCGAGCTGGTCAAGCTGGCCAACCTCATCGTTCAGGTGAGCAAGGCTCTGGCCTGTGCAGGCCGTGTGCAGGCGGTTCTGGACACAAAGCCCGGCATGGAGTTCCCGGCCCAGCTCACCGGCAATGTTCCGGCGGAAAAGGCCGGCGACGCCGTCCGTTTCGACCATGTGAGCCTGACCTACAAGGGCGCAGGCGCACCCAGCCTTTCCGACATCAATTTCACCGCCAAGCGCGGCCAGACCATCGGCGTCATCGGCGGCACCGGCAGCGGCAAATCCAGCCTCATCAGCCTCATCCCCCGCTTCTACGACGCCACTGAGGGCAGTGTGGAGATCATGGGCCGACCGGTCCGGCAGTACCCCCGCGTCGACCTGCGCGGCAAGGTGGCTGTGGTCATGCAGAAGGCCCAGCTCTTCGGCGGCACCATCCGCTCCAACCTGCTCTGGGGCAGCCAGAATGCCTCCGACGCCGACCTCTGGGCTGCGCTGGAAACGGCACAGGCTGCGGAGTTCGTGAAAGCCAAGCCTCTCGGCCTCGACGAGCCGGTGGAGCAGGGCGGACGCAACCTCTCCGGCGGTCAGAAACAGCGTCTGACCATCGCCCGCGCCCTTGTAGGCAAGCCGGACATCCTCATCCTCGACGACAGCGCCAGCGCACTGGACTACGCCACCGACGCAGCCCTGCGCAAGGCTCTGGCCGCTCTTCCGGGCGATCTGACCGTCTTCATCGTCAGCCAGCGTGCCGCCAGCCTGCAGCACGCCGACCAGATCATCGTGCTGGACGATGGCCGCATGGTGGGCCTTGGCCGTCACGCCGAGCTGCTGGAAAACTGCCCGGTCTACAAGGAAATTTATGAGAGCCAGTTCAAGAAAGGGGATGCGCAGAAATGAGTGCAAAAGCAAAAAGCAAGCTGACCCCTGAACAGCAGAAAGCCACCATGACCCGGGTGCTGCAGAAGATCAAACCCTACGGCTTCTTCGTGGTGTGCAGCCTCATCGTGGCCGCTGTGAGCGTGGCGGCCCAGCTGTATATCCCCATCCTCTGCGGCAGCGCCATCGACATGATGCTGGGCAAAGGTGCCGTGGACCACGCGGGCGTGCTGCGCATCATCTACGAGATCATCGTGGTGGCGGTTGTCGCCGCCTTTGCGCAGTGGCTGCTGAGCGTCTGCAACAACCGCATCACCTTCGCAGTCAGCCGTGACCTGCGCAACGCCGCCATGCGGAAGATCCAGACCCTTCCTCTCTCTTACCTCGACAGCCATCCTTCCGGCGACATCGTGAGCCGGATGGTGGCCGACGTGGATACCTTCGCGGACGGCCTGCTGATGGGCTTCACCCAGCTGTTCTCGGGTGTGCTGACCATCCTCGGCACCCTGCTCTTCATGCTGCAGCAGAATGTCCCTATCACGCTGGTGGTGGTCTGCATCACCCCGCTGAGCCTTGTGGTGGCCAGCTTTCTCGCAAAGCGCAGCTACAAGTATTTCCAGAGCCAGAGCACCGTGCGCGGCGAGCAGACTGCCCTTGTCAACGAGATGATAGAGGGTCAGAAGGTCGTGCAGGCCTTCGGCCACGAGGCCCAGAGCCTCGAGGCTTTTGACGAGGTGAATGGCCGACTGCAGAACGTGAGCCTGAAGGCCATCTTCTTCTCCAGCATGACCAACCCCGCCACCCGCTTCGTCAACAACATCGTCTACGCAGGCGTCGGCCTCGTGGGCGCGATCTATGCCGTAGCCGGAGGCATCACCATCGGCCAGCTGAGCATCTTCCTGAACTACGCCAACCAGTATACCAAGCCCTTCAACGAAATTTCCGGCGTCGTGACCGAGCTGCAGAACGCTCTGGCCTGCGCGGCCCGCGTGTTCGAGCTGCTGGACGCTGAAGACCAGACCCCCGAAGCGGAGAACGCCGTAAAGCTCGTGCCGGACGGCCACGTCCAGATCAAGGACGTCTCCTTCCGCTATCTGCCCGACCGCCCGCTCATCGAGGGCCTGTCGCTGGACGTCAAGCCCGGCCAGCGCATCGCCATCGTCGGCCCCACCGGCTGCGGCAAGACCACCCTCATCAATCTGCTCATGCGGTTCTATGATGTCAACGGCGGCTCCATCAAAGTCTCCGGCACCGACATCCGGGACGTGACCCGCGCCTCGCTGCGCGGCAGCTACGGCATGGTGTTGCAGGATACCTGGCTCCGGGCCGGCACCGTGCGGGAGAACATCGCCTACGGCAAGCCGGACGCCTCCCTCGACGAGGTGGTGGCTGCGGCCAAGGCAGCCCACGCCGACAGCTTCATCCGCCGCCTGCCCGAGGGCTACGACACCGTCATCGCCGAGGACGGCGGCAACATCAGCCAGGGCCAGAAGCAGCTGCTCTGCATCGCCCGCGTGATGCTCTGTCTGCCCCCGATGCTGATTCTGGACGAGGCCACCTCCTCCATCGACACCCGCACCGAGGTGCGTATCCAGGCAGCCTTTGCCCGGATGATGCAGGGCCGCACCAGCTTCATCGTGGCACACCGCCTTTCCACCATCCGGGAGGCCGACGTCATCCTCGTGATGAAGGACGGCCACATCGTGGAGCAGGGCGACCACGATACCCTGCTGGCGCAGGGCGGCTTCTACGCCAAGCTCTACAACAGCCAGTTCGAGGGCGTGGAGACTTAACGCTTCAACTGATAGCAATTCAACTTTTCAATGCAGCAGCGGTGAATTGCCTATCGCAAAGATGCCGTTTGAATGCTGCACTATCGCAATTTTCAAAAATAGTGCCTATCAAAATAGCATATTTGCGATATGCAGT
>OJRR01000456.1_pt1 | contig 13857 bp, 10 predicted proteins | sample 1599251 | NCBI WGS metagenome assembly OJRR01 (sample SAMN03922536, study PRJEB24848) | human gut metagenome | isolation source: stool sample | host: Homo sapiens | place: Germany | collected 2010-05
AATCAAAAGTTTACAAAGTAGATCCTGAATTCTATATTTCATGGACTGAGGGCGCTATGGAATTTGACGCAATGCCATTTCCCTTGCTGATAGCCCGTCTGTCCCGATGCTATAATGTAGATATTCAAATAGCATCCAAGGAATTAGAAACCATGAAATTCACCGGAGTTATTTTCCGTAACAAGCCTTTGGACTTTGCACTAGACATCATTCATCGTGTATCCGACGTCAAGTTTGAGAAAAAGGGAGAAACTATATTTGTAAAAAAACAATAATCAAACCCTGTATAACAGGAATATTCTAAATTAAATGAGTTATTTGAGTTTTATGAAAAAAGACGAACTTTGGAATCGTTTAGTAGCTAAACCTCCAAAAATGAGGCTATTAGTAATGTTAATGTGCATATTCTGCACATTCAACGCAATGTTTGCAAACGTACTAGCCGACAAGACTGTCACTATCAAAAGTGAAAACATCAGTGTAAAAGAGGCTCTTAACATGGTTAAAAAGCAAACAGGCATTCATATCATGTACGAAGATGCAACATTGAACAATGTACCTTTGAAACTTACATTAAACAAAGAACCTCTGGAACAAGCACTTTCCGTGATTTGTAGCCAGGCAGGTATGCGCTATGAATTAGTAGAGAACAATTATGTACTCATATTACCGATTGACAGAAATGCCAAGCGCAGAACAATTACCGGAGTGATCAAAGATGATATGGGCGAACCGGTCATCGGAGCCTCTATTGTTATCCAAGGCACCACGTTCGGTACAGTAGCCAATATGGATGGACAATTCATGCTGTCTTATCCTGAAAACACTAAAAACGACGAACTGATGATCAGCTTTATCGGTATGCAGACAGTTAAGGAAAAAATTGGCAACAGACACGTTTTCAATGTAAAAATGGAAAGCGAGGTGACCAATCTGGACGAAGCAGTCGTAGTAGGTTATGGTACTTCTTCTGTAAAGGATTTGACCGGCTCTGTAGCTTCAGTAGGCCTAAAGCAGTTGAGCCAATTGAATACTCCTAATGTAACTTCTATGCTTCAAAACCTGGCAGCAGGTGTACAGGTGTCACAGAATACCGGTGTTCCGGGTGAGACAGTCCGTGTACGTGTGCGTGGTGCTACGTCATTAACCGGTTCTAATGAACCCTTGTATGTTATCGATGGAGTTCCTGTAGAAGATCCCAGCATGCTGGATGCCATTTCTCCGAATGATATCCAATCTATGGACGTATTGAAAGATGCTTCTGCAGCTGCTATCTATGGTTCTCGTGCTGCAAACGGTGTGGTTATCGTTACCACCAAGAAAGGGGTGGAGGGTTCCAAACCTACCGTCAACTTCAACTATAATGTAACCACTGATGTTCAAATTAAGAACTTCCGTATCCTGTATGGTGATGAATGGCGCGAAACGGTACGCCGCTTTGCTAAAGAAACCTTGGTGTATGATCCGTCCAACCAATATGCACTAGAAATTCTTGAGCCTAATTCCACCGCATTAGGCAGTGCCAACACCAATTGGTTTGACGAAGTGAAACAAACAGCTATCCGCCACAATGCCGACTTGACAGTAAGTGGAGGTAGCAAAGTTTCCAAATATCTTATTTCATTATCCATATTCGATCAGCAAGGTATGGTTAAAGGAGGTGACTTAAGCCGATATAATGCACGCGTGTCTACAGAAATGAATGTATTGCCTATCCTCCGTTTTGGTATCAATGCTAATATGAGTTATACAGATCAGGATAATGCAGGAACTTCACTGTTCAGCGCACAAGGTTATCGTCCTGATATGCCTATATATAATGATAACGGGGAATTTGATATGTCCACAGGTCAAGCCAACCCGGTGGCCAACACCTATAAGAAAAACCATGATAATATTTACCGCATCATGGGAACCGTATACGGAGAAGTTGATATTTGGAAAGGATTCCGGTTCCGTTCCAGTTTATCGGGTAATTTACAATTTACTGAAAACAATTCATTCAGTCCAAGTTTTCTAAGTACTAGAAATGAAGCCAGTGGGTCAGAATATCATTATAAATATTCAAAAACCGTATTCGACAATACATTGAATTATAACTATGAGTTCAACAAGAATCATGTTTTGGATGCCGTAGCCGGTATCTCCTTTGAACGTGGTATAAGCCGTAGTACAAGAATGAATGGCCAGACTTATCCGGATAATGATATTTACACCAATTTAGGAAGTGCCGCAAGCATCTCATCTTGGAGTAACGGATATAATGCAAGTGGTCTGTTCTCTTCATTTGCCCGTATCAATTATAAATTAATGGAGCGCTACCTGTTTACTTTTACAGGACGTTATGATGGTTCATCCATGTTTGGTTCGAACAACCGTTATGGTTTCTTCCCTTCAGGAGCCATTGCATGGCGTATCTCTCAGGAAAAATTCATGAAAAACCTGACATTCATTAATGATTTGAAATTACGTGCCAGCGTAGGTACTACCGGTACCCAAAACTTAACCAGCTTCTCTAATCGTGATTTATACGAAGCAACCAGTTATAATAATCTGTCAGCCATTATACATAAACAAGTGGGTAACCGCGACATCCGTTGGGAAAAATCGACCCAATATGATTTAGGTCTTGATTTCGCATTGTTCGATTACCGACTGACCGGTTCTATCTCCGGCTATATCAAAGATACCAAAGACTTGATCTGGTCATTTGATTTCCCGCCCAGTGCAACCGGTGGCTCTATGCAGATGAACCGTAATATCGGAGCATTGACCAACCGCGGTATTGAAATAAACCTGGTAGGCCGTGTATTATCTACTAAAGACTGGAACTTGGACCTGACCTTGAATATGTCACATAACAAGAATAAAGTCACCAAACTGGTTGAAGAAGGTAGAGCACAATCAGCTATGGATGTAGTAGTTCAAGGCAGCTATGCCGACCAAGTATTGGCTGTAGGCTATCCAATGGGAGCTTTCCATGGTTATGAATATGCCGGGATCATACAAGATCAAACCAGAATAGATGAATTGAATGCCTATGCTAAATCAAAGGGACAAAGTTATTACGATGGTAACTCATTAAAACCGGGACATTTGGAAATTAAGGATTTAAATGGAGATGGAATCATCAACTACAATGACCGTGTTATTATCGGTAATCCTGATCCGGATCTGTTCGGCGGTCTGACTGCCAATTTATCTTATAAACAATTCAGCCTGTTCGCCAACTTCGGATATCAGATCGGTGGTTTGAAGATTTATAACAAAACATTGCAGAATCTACCCGGACAATTAACCGGTTTGATTGACTATGGATTGAATGACAGATGGTCTGACACCAACAAAAATGCCAAATACCCGGCCTTGTATATAGGTGACGGTGTACCTAGACTAACCGATCATGAATTGTTTAATGCCTCCTTCTTCCGTTTGCAGGAAGTGCGTCTGACTTATAATTTACCTTTAAACAAAGTGATAAAAGGACAACTATTTGTCTCGGCTACCAATTTGTTCACGCTCACCTCTTATCCGGGAACAGACCCTGCTACCGTAAACAGTAACAGCAACTATGGCGGTAACTATGAAACCTCCACTTATCCGGGTTTCCGCTCTTTCTCGGCTGGTTTAAAAATTAACTTATAATCATTTAAATGTATAATCGAATGAAAAAATATATATTCTTAGCTTTACTTACAATGGGCGTTTCCTCGTGCCAGTTGGTAGATGTCTTGGACCAAAAGCCCGAATTCGAAGCAGATTTAGACGGTGCCATCACAACACCCGCTGCTGTAGAGTTAGCCTTAAACGGAATCTATTACTCCTTGCCTGGAAATGGATTCAATGTCATATTTCCTACAGTAAGTGGTTCCTTCAAAGCCGGGACCATGTGGCGTCAAGAAATTGTCAGCGCCGGTAATGCCGTTTACTACTCCGAACGAATGTTGCCTACCCTATCATTCAGTGATGCAACGGAATGGGATGCAGATTACGCTGTAATCAAAAACGCCAACTTCCTGGAAACAGCCTGTAACCGCATGAGTGACGGAGAGTTCTCCGGAAACCGTAGAGCCGAAGTGTTAGGTGAAATAGCCTATTTACGCGCTTTGGCCTACTTCAATATCCTGGTTCGTTACTGCGAATTTTGGGATATGAATAGTGAATACGGAGTTGTCATGCGTAATGAAGCTCCATCCGTATCCAATGCTTTAAAGGCGCGTAGCTCCGTAGCCGATTCTTATCAATATATTCTGGATCAACTGGAAATAGCTATTGAAAAAGCTCCTGATTGGAAAAAGCTTTCACAAGCTTCTAAAGAAGCAGCCAAGGCATTAAAGGCAAGAGTATTGCTGTATGCAGGAAAATACACAGAAGCGGTAGCAGCAGTTAATGATGCAATTGATACAAATTCTCCATTGCCGGAAGCAAACTATGGTGACGTTTTTGATAAGTTTTCAACAACCAAAGAGATTCTATTCGCTCGTGTATTCGACCAAAAAGATGCCACCAACACTTCAACCCGTCAGCAATGTTACGGTAACAGCCCCACGAAAAAACAAGGTTACTGGGGGCCCACCAATGAGTATGTGGAACTGGTGGGGGATGATCCTCGCGCCGATGCCATCTTCTCTAAAGTAGACAGCCTGATGGACAGCCGCAGTTCTGCGGTAGCCTACAACCTGAAATCGGTAAAGAAGCTGCTGAATGATGCCAATGACATGCCTGTCATCTTCAGTCGTGTTTCCGAACTCTACCTGATTAAAGCCGAAGCCTTGTATCGTTCAGGAGCCTCTATATCCGAAGCCTACGCACCGATCCGTAAACTACGCGAAAGAGCAGGAGCCGAAATAATTCTTCCAGCCAATAACGAAGAACTGGAAACCGCCATATTCAACGAATGGATGCTGGAATTGTCTTTCGAGAACTGGCATGAATGGTTTGCCATGATCCGTTTTGCAGGATACACAGAGAAACCCGATTTCACCCGTCTGCTTGCTTTGAACAAGACGTTAAGAGAAGCTTTGGAAAAAGAATATGAAAAATCGGAAGCACAAGGAGACAATTATTACCAACGCATCATAGACCGCCGTATCGATGCCATTCCGTCATCAGAAATCAGTTCTAATCTGGAATGTAAACAAAACCCTGGTTATTAACATATTAAATTCAAAGACATGAAAAAATATATCTTACTCATTTTCGCATGTATCTATGCGATTCACTTAAATGCCCAGAATGCAGGAATCAATTTCCTGCACGGCACTACTTGGGCAGAAGCCGTAGCTAAAGCCAAAGCAGAAAACAAATTGATATTCATTGATTTCTATACCCAATGGTGTGGACCTTGCATGAATATGGCACAAACTGTATTCTCATTGCCTACAGTGGGTTACTACTATAACCAAACTTTCATCAACCTCAAAATTGATGCTGAAGAAGGTGAAGGAATTACATTAGCCAAGAAATACGGTGTACGCAGCTACCCTACTTATGCCTTCGTCGATCCTGCTACCGAAGAAATTGTTCATCGCAGCAGCAGCCGTCAGACTCCCGAACAGTTTATTCAGACAGGAAAAGATGCAAACATTCCTACCAAACGCTCTTTTTACCTGCAAGAGCAATATACCAAGGGGAACAGAGAACGTGCATTCCTGATTGATTACATCAATTATCACTATTCAGTCTATGCACGCAATAACGTACAAGCCGCTTTTGATGAATTAATAAAAGGAGGTGCCAAACTGACTGATCCGGATGTATGGGAAGTATATGTAAACACTATCAATGGCATGAACCCGTACCTGAAGCAAGTATCAGACAATTATGCAGATTTCTGCCAGCGTTTCGGCAAAAAAGCTGTTGATGCTAAATTGGCAAAAGAAACTTCATACGGCGAATTGGCGGAAATTGAAGCCTTATGCAACTATGAAGGAAAAGATTTCAATCTGAAAATGATCCGTATCAATAATGATATCCGGGAACAAAAGTATGAAGCGGCAGCTACCCAGATTGATGCGATGATTGCAGACACCACAGTCAATCAGCAAGAGTTAATCAGTAGACTGAAATTTATCGCCCGTTTGGGATACAAAGCAGAGGAACTTCCCGAATTCTGGTTCAACAAATGTGTAGGCTATCTGCAATACATTGCTTATAACCAAACAGACAGAGATGATGCTTTCATCCATCAGGAATATGCAGCCGCCTTGGAAATGGTGCTTCGCAAACTGAACGGCAAAGCCCCCATCCCTGCCTGCCTCAGCACAGAACCCGCATACGGAAAGAAAGTCTATAACATGCGTCCCGATGCATTGAAAATGAAACCTAAAAGAAAAAAATAAGATGAGAACTCTAAAATCCATCATGGTACTTGGCCTTGCGCTGAGTACCTTTACCGCTACAGAAGCTGCAAAGCTCACTTTTAAGGTCACCAATCCCAATGAGAAGGTCAAAGTGAGATTGACTTTCAGCCAAAGTGGCGAACAAAAAGAAGTGGCGATTGATGCCGCTGGAAACGGCAACATAGAAATCACAGGATTCACTCCGCAATATGTAACCATGCAATACACACGCGGACGCCGTACTCTTTATCTGGATCCCAATCAAGACCTTACCTTGTCATTCGACAGTGACAACATGTGGAGAAACACAACCTTTGAAGGAGCAGGTGCCGCTATCAACACCTATCTGGGAAGCAAAGAGCTCCAATCACTCGGTATGCCCGATATGAAAATGCAAGAGGCCGCCCTCATACACAAAGGAGACAGCCTGTACGCAGCCAATTGCCAAGTATTGGAAGCCGCAAAACTTCCAGCCGATTTCACTGCACAGGAAAAAATACGTTTGCAATTCTATACGTATTATTATTTCTCCAAATACGCTTTGTATCATCCTCATTTTGGAAAGGATGACAACTATATTCCTTCCAAAGCATATTATGAAAAACTGGAAGCTATTACTCCGATCAATGCCGGTTTATTAGCTCTAAAAGAATATAAGGCTTTTCTTCCCGATGCTATCAGCGCCTTTAGTAATAAAGGAAAAACAGTTGCATCCAATTCTACAGAACAAAGTGTAAACTACGTAGATGCAACCATACAAGATGAAAAGGTTGCAGAATTTCTGATTGACCAATTTGTTTATAACTTTGTAGACAATAACGGGCTGGATGAAGCAGACGGGCTGATTGTCCTATTCCGCAAACATGTGAAGGATGCAAAGTCCATAGAAAAATTCAACGCACTTTGTACCAAGTGGGAAAAATTAAGATCAGGCAATCCCTCAGCAGCTAGCTTCTCCTATCCGGATATAAATGGGAAAACAGTATCTTTGGCAGATTTGAAAGGGAAATATATCTATATTGACGTGTGGGCTACCTGGTGTGGCCCTTGCCGTGGAGAACTTCCTGCGTTAAAGGAATTGGAAGAGAAATATGCAGGAAAGGATATTCATTTTGTCAGCCTGTCATGCGACAAGAACAAAAAGGCATGGGAGAACATGGTAACAAAGGATCAACTGAAAGGGATCCAGTTACACATGGGAACAGACAGGACCTTTATGGATGCTTACCTCATCAACGGCATTCCCCGTTTTATCCTGCTGGATCGGGATGGCAAAATCATCTCTGCCAATATGACCCGTCCGTCAGATCCCAAGACAGCAGAGAAGTTCAATGAACTGTTAGGACTATAAAACTCTCTCTTATATTAAACATTAATCTAACGATAGGCTTTCTTCGTGAGGAGAGGGCCTATTCTATTGTTTTAGCCAGGAGAACGATACAGAAAGAGAATAAAAGACACGAACTATACAGATCTTACAGTATTGTCTAAAACACCTGTAATTTCCGTATAATTCGTGCCCGAACAATTTAAATACGATGATTTTTATTGTAGGAATGAAATCAGCACACCGGCAGCCACGGCAGAACCGATAACTCCTGAAATGTTACTTGCCATACAATATTGAAGCACATGATTTTTGGGGTCATACTTCAAAGCAATTTCATTAGCCACACGGCTGGCCATGGGCACAGCACTCAAACCTGTAGCCCCAATCAGTGGATTGATCTTCTTCTTAGTGAAAAGATTCACCAACTTCACAAACAAGATACCACCGGAAATAGACAAGGCAAACGCCAAGAAACCACCTATCACAATACCGATAGTAGTCCAATTCAAAAATGCCTCCGTAGTCATTGTCGCACCGACTGACAACCCCAAGAAGATAGTTGCCGCATTCATGATACTATTTGAAGCTGCATCAAACAAACGTGAAGTATCACTACCTATTTCCTTAATCAAGTTACCAAACATCAACATACCAATCAAAGGCACTGCACTTGGCACAAACAGAGCGACCACCGTAGTCACTACAATCGGAAATACAATCTTCAGCACACGAAGATTCTTGATTTCTACCGAAGAAGGATATTTCTTTTCCTGTTCCTTCATATTGATACTCAATTCTTTCTTCGTACACCAGATTTTCACAACCAACGGAATGATAACGGGTACCAGAGCCATATACGAATAAGCGGCAATAGCAATCGGCCCTAGCAAATGGGGAGCCAGTTTAATAGTGGTAAAGATAGCGGTAGGACCGTCTGCTCCACCAATAATACCCAATGAAGCCGCCTCTTTCGGAGTGAACCCCATCAAGATAGCTACCAACAATACTGTGAAAATACCCAACTGTGCAGCAGCTCCGAAAATAGAAAGCCGCAAATTACGCAACATCGGACCAAAGTCTGTCAAAGCACCTACCCCCATAAAAATGATAGGCGGAAGAAAACCGGTCTTAATCAACATGTAGTAGATAAAGTTCATCAGGCCCAAGTCGTGCGCAATTTCGTGCAACGGCATTTCCCAGATGTTCTTCAGTGCTCCATTCACCATTACCATGCCGTTCTCATCGGCCTGGACAACCCCCATCTCACCACCGGGAAAGTTAGCCAGCAACACTCCGAAAGCTATCGGAATCAGCAGCAGCGGTTCGTACTTTTTCTTGATCCCCAAGTAAAGTAAGATGAACGCAATGGCATACATTATCAAGAATTGCGGTTCAGCAATAATATTGCTGAAAGCAGTCATATCATAAAGTCTTTCAAATATATCTTCCATTATACTATTTTCATTAATACGTCATCCTCTGAAACCGTGTCACCCGAATTAGCGCAAATAGCAGTTATAGTACCGTCATATTCCGCACGAATCGCATTATAGGTCTTCATTGCTTCGACGTAACAAATCACATCACCTTTATTAACCTTTTCACCCACCTTCTTCGGAGTTTCCTGGGCATTCTTTACCAAGAAGAATTTACCTTCCAACGGAGAAAGCACATCTTTCCCTTCCCCTACTGGAGCAGGAGCAGCTTGTGCAGGAACTGCACCCGAAGGAGCTGTCAGCGTAGCAGGATCTACAGCACCATATGCCACTGTAACGCGATAAGGTTGCCCGTTCACATCCACCGTCAATACCTTGGTCTTGTTTTCAGCTTCGACAGGAGTAGTGGCATTCGCTTTCTCCTCACGACGTTTCTTCACATCTGCCAAGAAGTCTTCTTTTGCCTTCCCGCTCTTATAAGCTTCATACTGGGCCGGATGCATGGCATACTCAAACAGTTCTTCGTCATCCTGTCCTTTATCCCATTGTTTTTCAAGCATCATCTTGCGATATTTTTCCAACTGGTCGGGATAATTGTCCTGCGGATTGCCATCAAAGAACTTGCGGCCTTCACGTTCTGCCTTTTCAATAATTTCAGGGGCCAGTTTACCCGGTAAACGTCCCGCTTTACCCAAAATCATATCCCAAATATCATCGGCAATCATTCCCCAACGTTCCTTACCTTTCTCCATAGCCATTACATTCATCATGGCAAGGTTCTTCACATACTGGCTGAACGGAGTAACCAAAGGAGGATAACCCACACGCGGCCATACGTAAGCAACTTCATTGAACAGCTTGATCAACAATTCATCCTGAGTCATAAACGGCAGGTTACGTTTTGCCTTGTACTTGTTGATAGATTCCAGATTCGTTTCAAGATCGGCCATCAAACTTCCCATCATGCCGCCCGGCAATCCCGGAGCAATCAGTAAAGAATTCATCAGACGGTTTTTGGGACTGATATATAAACCAAGGAAATCATCCATAAACTCCTGAATCATGGAACGCACTTTCATATACGCTTCCATATTAATTTCGGGCACTTTAAATCCGGCATCTTTCAACATGGCTTGCACACTAATCAAATCAGCATGGCCGGTTCCCCATGACAATGGTTCCATACCTACATCAATATAGTCGCAACCAGCCTGGCATACTTCCAAAATAGAAGCCATATTGAATCCGGGCCCCGCATGAGAGTGATACTGTATAGGAATATTTTTAATCTTCTTGATTCCGGCAACAATCTTTCCCAATGAAACGGGACGTCCGATGCCGGCCATATCTTTAATACAGATTTCATCGGCTCCGGCTTCTATAAGCTGCCTGGCCATATTCACATAATATTCCACAGTATGTATCGGAGAAAAAGTGATACAGAGCGAACATTGTGAAATCATTCCGGCTTCGTGAGCATAGCCGATAGAAGGGATAATATTGCGGACATCATTCAATCCGCAGAAAGTACGGGTAATATCTGTTCCTTGCGCATGTTTAACCTTATAGAATAATTTACGGACATCTGCCGGGACGGGACTCATGCGGAGACCGTTCAGCGCACGGTCCAGCATATGAGTCTGGATGCCTGCTTCGTGGAAGGGTTTCGTCCACTCGCGCACAGCTCTATTCGGATTTTCACCAAACAATAAATTTACCTGTTCAAAACCACCACCATTTGTTTCCACACGGGCGAAACAGCCCATTTCAATAATAGCCGGGGCAACCTTAACCAACTGGTCTACACGAGGCACGTACTTACCCGCACTCTGCCACATATCGCGGAAGACCAGACTAAATTTTACTTCTCTTTCCATTTTTGATAAATGTGTTTTTCTTTTTTTGGATTATAACTTCTCAATCTTTATCACCTGACCTTTACCTGCTGTCAAAATCTCAACTGCCGCCTTAATAGCATCCATAGCACCAGTATCTGCCGTAGGTGCTACAGCAGGTGCTTTTTTGGGGGTCTCTTCGGGGGCCACTTTGTTGACAACAGTAATAAGGTACTTGCTTAGATAGATAACGATGAGGAGAATGACAAAGACGGTCGCCATACCGACCACCATCAACATCAATCCAACTCCTATGTTCTCCATAATTTTCAGTGTTATTAATAGTACTTACTACACTCATAGGTTATTCAAAGCCTAAAAAGTGCTCAAATTTAGCCATTTCGGCTTTACTTCTATCATAAATGGAATACAAAATATGCAAAATTATCAGAAAATAAGAAGAGTCTAAAGAAATGTGCTTAAAATCCGGAACAGTCATCAGGTCAAGAAATTAACAGTACCTTCATCCACTGTAAAAGGAAATTGAATCTGCCTGCCCGATGACACTCCGAAAGGTGGTTTTGTGATTTTTTAAAGAAGGATTTCATTTAATGGTTTCCGCTTCTTTTCTGTAGGTTCATCCTCCGCATAACCGACCGGAATCAAAACGGCCGGTTCCAAATTTTCCGGCAGTCCCAAAACCTCACTGCATTGCGGAGCATCAAAATTACAAACCCAACAAGTACCCAGTCCTTGTTCGGCAGCAGCCAGACAAAGATGTTCTACTGCAATAGCAATATCAATATCAGCATGATCCTTATTATCGGCACGGCGATGCCAAGACTCATTATGATCCACACAAGCCACTATGATACAAGGAGCCGTAGCAAGCCATTCCCGTTTATAACATGAATACAACGCTTTCAGTACGGCCTCATCTGTAACAATACGGAAACGCCATGGTTGAAAATTAACTGCAGATGGTGCAAAACGTACACATTCCATGATATAATCCAACTTTTCAGCCTCAACAGGACGATTGGCATATTTGCGTGCAGAATAGCGCGCCTTCACTAATTCTAGAAAGTTCATAAGCATTATTATTAGTTTGCATACAAAAATAGTAACTTTGCACCGATAAAAGAAGTACAAATATGAAGAAACTTGTAATATTCGACCTGGACGGCACATTACTGAACACCATTGCCGACCTGGCTGCCGCCACCAACCAAGCCTTACAATATTATGGCTATCCTACACATGAAACGGAAGCATACCGCTTTTTTGTAGGAAACGGAATCAATAAATTATTTGAGCGTGCTCTGCCTGAAGGGGAACGTACGGAAGAGAATGTATTAAAGATACGTTCACAATTCATCCCTTATTATGATGAGCACAATGCCGATTTAAGCCGCCCTTATCCCGGTATCTCCGAATTATTAAAAACACTGCAACAGCAAGGGATCATGATAGCGGTCGCCTCCAATAAATACCAAGCAGCTACCCGAAAGTTAATAGCACACTATTTTCCAGAAATAAACTTTGTGGAAGTACTGGGACAACGCGAAGGTATCCCCGCAAAACCCGATCCATCCATCATAAACGAAATCATGACAAAAGCAGGAGTCAAACAGGAAGATATACTTTATGTAGGTGATTCTAATGTAGATATGCAAACAGCGCATCATGCCGGAGTAACAGCTATAGGTGTGGCATGGGGATTCCGGCCGCGCACAGAATTGGAAGCCTTACATCCGGCACATATCATAGAAAAAGCAGAAGAATTACTTCCGCTTCTCCTTTCATGATTATTTTCATTAAATAGATAATTCATCAAGCACCTTGATAAGCGATTTATCAAGGGGCTTGTCTTTTTTAATTGCCTCAGAAAAAGGTACATATACCACCTCATCGTTATGAATGCCAATCATCACGTTGCGCTGCCCTTCCAATATGGCATCAATAGCTCCCGCCCCCAGACGGCTGGCAAGAATACGGTCATAAGCACTAGGCGAACCTCCACGTTGCAAATGCCCTAAAATGGTAACACGCACATCATATTGAGGATATTCTTTCTTGACACGCTCTGCATAATGCATGGCACCTCCGTCTTTCGGACTCTCGGAAACAATAACAATACTGCTATTCTTTGTCTTACGAAAACCGCGCCCGATAAATTTCTCCAATTGATCCACATCCGTACGATCTTCAGGAATAATCGCTGCCTCAGCACCAGAAGCAATGGCACTGTTTTGAGCCAGAAAACCGGCATCACGTCCCATCACTTCCACAAAGAATATACGGTCGTGAGAGGTTGCCGTATCACGGATTTTATCCACACATTCCACAATCGTATTTAAAGCCGTATCGTAACCTATGGTAAAGTCAGTACCATAAAGATCATTATCTATTGTACCAGGTAACCCGATACAAGGCACATCATATTCTTCCGCAAAAATCCGGGCTCCTGTAATAGAACCATTTCCACCTATAATCACCAAAGCATCAATTCCTTCTCGCTGCATAGTATCGTATGCTTTCTTGCGTCCTTCTACTGTTTGGAATTCAGCAGAACGGGCTGTCTTCAACATCGTTCCTCCACGTTGAATAACACTGCTCACATCCTGGGTGGTCAGTTCCTTCACTTCTCCATTAATCAGCCCTTCATATCCTCTATAAATACCCTTCACTTTAAATCCGTTACAAATTGCACTCCGGGTTACCGCACGGATAGCGGCATTCATGCCAGAAGCATCCCCTCCGGATGTCAGCACTCCAATACATTTAATTGTTTTCATATATTCGTATGTTAGCTTTTATCGTTACCTAAGGTACGACAAACATTATACCATATAGAACTGATATTTATTATAATTGTTCTTTTTTTATTCCTTTTGCACGAAGTCCTGACATTC
>OJRR01000482.1_pt1 | contig 13427 bp, 10 predicted proteins | sample 1599251 | NCBI WGS metagenome assembly OJRR01 (sample SAMN03922536, study PRJEB24848) | human gut metagenome | isolation source: stool sample | host: Homo sapiens | place: Germany | collected 2010-05
CGGATAAACTAACGGCGAAATAGTTATTTCCGAAACGGTCGCTATCCGATATTTTTGTATTTTTGTAAAAACATATTTTTCATATGAAACATAAGTTAGTGATAGCAATGACTGCGGCAACGCTGTTTCTGGTCGGGTGCGGGCAGCAGCAACATACGGAACAGGTAATGCTCGTGCGCATCGATACCGTAAAAACAGCGAATACCTGTGATATTCTCGAATTTCCCGCCCGAGTACAGGCTGCCGGAGAAGTTCACCTCGCTTTCAAGATACCCGGAACCTTGCAACGTATTTATGTCGATGACGGGGCTTTTGTCCGTCAGGGTGAACTTGTTGCCGAAATGGATCCGCGCGATTACGAACTTCAGTTACAGGCGGTCGAAGCCGAATATTTGAGTATCAAGGCCGAAGCCGAACGTGTAATGGCGCTTTACGACCAAAACGTCGCTACCGCCGATGCTTACGACAAAGCGCGATACGGGCTGCAACAGATTACGGCGAAATACGAGAACGCCCGCAACCAATTGGCCGATACGAAACTGTATGCTCCTTTCGACGGCTACGTGAAGCGTCGGCGTTTCGATCCTCCGACGGTCGTAGCGGCCGGAATGCCGGTCATCACGTTCCTGTCGGGCAAGAATCCCGAGGTCGAACTTTTCATTCCGGCATCGACTTACATTCGCCGTCGGGAGATCGCTTCGTTTGCGGCGGTGTTCGATTTTCTGCAAGGGCAAAAAATTCCGCTGCGTCTGCTCCATGTCGATCCGAGCGCCAATGCCAATCAGCTTTACGCCGTGCGGTTGGCACTGCCCGTGAATACGGAGATCGCGGCGACACCCGGTATGAACGCAACGGTCGAAGTCGCCATGCGGCAGGAAACGGAGGCATCGGTAGAGATTCCTGCATCGGCTCTGTTCAGCAACGGCGACAAGATGAGTTACGTGTGGATTTACCGACAGGACGGGACGATCGCACGCCGACGGGTCGAAGTAGCCCGTCTGCATACGGACGGAACGGCGACGATAGCGGATGGTCTGAACGAAGGCGAACGGATCGTCGTGGCCGGAGTTCATAAATTGACGGAAGGCCAGCGGGTCGCACCGCTTCCTGCTCCGTCGAAAACCAATGAAGGAGGGCTGCTATGATCGACTTGGGCAAATGGGCTTTCGGACACAGCAAGCTCGTCTATTTTCTGTTGGCGGTACTGTTGGTAGGCGGTCTGAAATCGGCCTACGACATGGGAAAACTCGAAGATCCCGAAGTCAAGGTAAAAATCGCCATGGTGGTCGGGGTTCGTCCGGGAGCGTCGGCGCACGAAATGGAACTGGAAGTGACCGACCCGCTGGAAAAGGCGATCCGTACCGTCGGAGAGGTGGACAATACGCAGAGTTGGTCGTACAACGACCTCTGCATCATACAGGTAGAACTCAAAAGTACGACGCCCGATGACCGGCTCGAACAGTGTTGGGATATGCTGCGGCACAAGGTTTCCGATGCGGAAGCGTCGTTGCCCGGCGGTACATCCGTGACGGTTCAGGACGATTTCAGTCTGGTTTACGGTATGTTTTACGCCCTGACCGCCGAAGGCTTCAGCGAAAGACAGCTCGCCGACTATGCCGGACTGATCCAGCGCGAATTGACCGATCTCGACGGCGTGGCCCGGGTGGAGCTTTACGGAAAGCGCGAGGAGAGTATCGATATTTCGCTGCGTGCGGACCGAATGGCGACACTCGGCATTTCGCCAACGGAAGTACTCGCCACCCTGAACGGACAAAACGGCACTTTCTATGCCGGTTACTACGACAACGGGGATCAACGCGTGCGCGTAACGGTCACCGATAAGTCGCGTACGGTCGAACAGATCCGCAACATGGTCATTCAGGGCCATGAAGACGACCAGTTGCGTCTGGGGGATATTGCGACCGTAGAGAGCGGCTATACGGAACCCGTACGCAATTCGATGACCTATAACGGTGAACGTGCCGTCGGTATCGCCGTAGCCGCCGCCTCGGGAACCGACATCGTAAAGGTCGGCAATGCGGTCGAACGGCGGCTCGCCGAATTACAGGAGGAACGTTTTCCTGCAGGCGTCGCTTGCCACAAGGTCTTCTATCAACCCGAACGGGTAACAGGGGCCCTCTCCACTTTCTTCATCAATCTGGTCGAATCGGTATTGATCGTCATCGCGATTCTGATGATTACGATGGGGTTCCGCAGCGGCGTAATCATCGGATTCAGTCTGCTTACGATCGTCATCGGCACGTTTCTGCTGCTGGGTATGACCGGCGGCACGATGCAGCGGGTTTCACTGGCGGCGTTCATTCTCGCAATGGGGATGCTGGTGGACAATGCGATCGTCATAGTAGATGGTATTCTGGTCGATCTGAAGCTGGGCAAGCCGCGCCGCGAAGCGATGTGCGCCATCGGTCGTAAAACCGCCATGCCGTTGCTCGGAGCTACGGTCATTGCCATCCTCGCATTTCTGCCCGTTTTCCTTTCGCCCGATACGGCAGGCGTCTATGTGCGCGATCTGTTTATCGTGCTGGCGGCGAGTCTGCTGTTGAGTTGGGTCCTGGCTCTGGTGCACGTGCCGCTGATGGCGAATCGGCTTTTGAAGCAACCGTCGAGGACCGAGGGAAGCGGTAAACTGTATGACAGCACGTTGTATCGTCGTTTCGGCGATCTGCTTCGCTTCGGTTTGCGGCACCGTATCGCGGCCCTGTCGGTCATTCTCGTTCTGCTCGGATTGAGCGTCTGGGGATTCCGGTACGTGCGGCAGGGATTCTTTCCCGATATGGTTTACGACCAACTCTATATCGAATACAAATTGCCCGAAGGTACGAACTCCACACGGGTTGCCGCCGACCTGCGGGAAATCGAAGCGTACCTTAAGACTCGTCCCGAAATCCGGAACGTTGTTGCGTCCGTGGGCGGGACGCCGGCACGGTATAATCTGGTGCGCAGTATCGCCACGCCATCGCTCTCTTACGGAGAATTGATCGTCGATTTCGAATCGCCCGAATCGCTGGTGGAAAACATGGATGTCATTCAGGAGGATCTTTCGGCCCGTTACCCCGACGCGTACGTCAAGGTGAAGCGTTATAATATCATGTTCAAAAAATACCCGATCGAAGTGCAATTTTCCGGACCCGATCCGGCGGTACTGCACCGGTTGGCGGATTCCGCACGAATGATTATGGCGCGCACGCCCCAGGTTGCGCAGATCACTACCGGTTGGGAACCTGCGGTTCCCGTTTTGGCGGTGGATTACCACCAGGCGGCCGCCCGTCGCGCCAACCTGAGCCGCCAGGATATCGCCACCTCGTTGCTGACGGCCGAAGGCGGTATTCCCGTCGGGACGTTCTACGAAGGAGTACATCGCAATACGATCTATCTCAAATGTACGGCGGCCGACGGCTCGCGCATCGACAATCCGGAGAACGTACCCGTTTTCCCGATGCTCCCGAATGTAAATGCGCTGCTTGACGACGAGCTGGTGGGAAGCCTTCAGACCGGCACGCTCGACAAAGGCGATATCATCCGAAGGCTGGCGCAGACCATCCCCCTCGGGCAAGTCGGACGGGGTGTCGGCATTCGCTGGGAAGATCCGGTCATTCCGCGCTATAACGGTCAGCGCATGCAGAGCGTGATGTGTTCCCCCGCACCGGGTGTTGAAACCGAGGCGGCACGACAAACTATTGCCGAACAGATCGAAGACATTCCGTTGCCGACCGGCTATTCGATACGCTGGGATGGTGAAAAAGGGGCCCGTGACCAGACGATGTACTGGCTTTTCAAACAGGTCCCGCTGGCCGTAGTACTCATCATCGCTGTTCTGATTCTCTTGTTCGGCGACTATCGCAAGCCGACGATCGTGTTGTGCTGCATTCCTTTATTGGCCGTCGGCATCGTCGGAGCAATGTTGCTGACCGGAAAGACGTTCGACTTCTGCGCCATTGTGGGTGCGTTGGGATTGATGGGCATGCTGATTAAAAATTGCATCGTATTGTTGGACGAAATCGGCCAGCGGTGCAGCGGCGATACCGACCTCATAGCCGGACTGGTCGTCAGCGCCCAAAGTCGTCTGCGGCCTGTGATGATGGCTTCGCTTACCACCATTCTCGGTATGATTCCGCTGCTCGGCGATGCGATGTTCGGTTCAATGGCTGCGACGATCATGGGCGGACTGTTCTTTTCGACCACCGCCACGTTGTTGTTTCTGCCGATACTTTACGCCCTGTTTTTCAAAATCAAAACGAAATAATACGATTCGGCCGCAGGCCATACCTTACCGTTCGTGCCGCACCGATGCGGCGCGAACGGTGTCGATATTCGACGAGCGCATCGAACAACTGCAACACAATGTTCGCCCGATCTTCGGCGCAGGGCAGAACGACGGGTGCAAACGGACCCGGCTTTCACTATCTTTGAAGTACTCCGCTGCGGCAAGACGCAAATAAAATTTGCTTTTGCCCTCGGCCTAATCGCAATCTTTGACTTCGTCTTAGATACTTCGCCTCGGCAAAGTACAAATAAATTTGTTTTTGCCCTCGGCTTAATCCCAATCTTTGACTTCGTCTTAGATACTCCGCCTCGGCAAAGCACAAATAAATTTGTTTTTGCCCTCGGCTTAATCGTATCTTTGCAGAAGATAGGAGGCGGTTCGGCAATCTGTACGTGCCAATTCGTGCGATTGCCATCATCTTATTATCTTTGCAAAAACGATTCCGTCCGGTCGATCTGTCGATAAAATGCCAGAGAGCGACTGAACGCGATAACGAAAAAATCGAGCTATATGATCTGGTTTCTGCTTCTCCTCTCCCTGCTTTTTGCCGGGGTGGACTTTCTCTTCTACCGGGTGCGGATGCGTCGGCATTCCGAGCGCCTTCGCCGCGCCTTCGTCTGGTTCGCGGTGTTTTCGGATGCGCTTCCGATCGTCGTGGTGCTGCTGCTCAAGGCCGTACCGGACAATACGACGGGCTGGATGCAGGCAGCCCAATGGTTTACCTTCGTCTTCCTGTTGCTGATCGGCTGTCGTTACGGCTATTATTTCGGTTTGTTGTTCGATCGGCATCGGAGTTTCAGTCGGGTAGGGGCGCTCTTCGCTGTCGGATGTGCCGTATGGCTCGTATGGGGAGCGGCTTGGGGCAGACAAGCCCTGCGGGTGAACGAAGTCGAAATCCGGACCGCAGCACTGCCCGCCGCATTCGACGGATTCCGGATCGTGCAATTCTCGGATCTGCACATCGGCACGCTCGTGCGGCCGGAACGGGAGATGAACCGGCTCGTGGATACGATCAATGCGCTGCGACCCGACCTCGTCGTCTTCAGCGGCGATTTGGTCAATGTCCGCTCCACGGAACTCACATCGGACGTATTGGCTATTCTGGGAAGGCTTCGCGCCCCGTACGGTGTCATCTCGACCCTGGGCAATCACGACGTGGGACTTTATATCAAAGACACCGTCGCCCTGCCGCGTGCTGAAAACAACCGGCAGGTAATCGACCGGCAGCGGAAGATCGGGTGGCGGATGCTGCTGGATTCGACCCTCTACCTGCGCCGGGGCAGCGATTCGATTTCGGTGACGGGCATCTCGTTCGATCCCACGCTGCAAAAATTCCGACATTCGTTCGATCTTCCCGAAATATCCCTCGCAACCGCTTACGAAGGCATGCCGGAGGGTATGTTCAACCTGACGGTTTCGCATCTGCCGCAACTGTGGCCCAATATCACCGCCCTCGGTCGCGGAAACCTCACGCTGGCAGGGCACGTGCACAGTATGCAGATCAAGGGACATCTCTTCGGACGGGCGTTCTCTCCGGCACAACTGATGTACGACCGTTGGAGCGGGCGCTACGACGATGCGGCCGGCAATACGCTCTACATCAACGACGGAATCGGATACGTCGGTTTTCCGATGCGGCTCGGCGCCGATCCTGAAATCACCCTTTTTACGCTGAAAAAATGAAAGTGACCGTTTCCACCGCCGTTTCTGCGGACGGATATCTGGACGACCGTTCGCCCGACCGCCTGATCCTCTCCACGCCCGAAGACTGGGCCGAAGTGCATCGCCTCCGGGCTGCTTGCGACGCTATTCTGGTCGGGGCCGAAACCATCCGGCGGGACAATCCCTCGCTGCTGGTCGGCGACGAAGTTCTTCGTCGGGAACGAATCGACCGGGGGCTTCCGTCCAACCCGGTCAAGGTAACGCTGACCGCTTCGTGCCGGCTCTCGCCGGAGGCCAATTTCTTCACCCGGGGAGATCAGGAAAAGATCGTCTTCACCTCCTGCTCCGACCCCGGTCCCCTGCGGCAGGTGGCGACGGTGATACCCGCCGCAGAGATCACGGCTGCTCTGATCGTTACCGAACTTGAAAAACGGGGACTTCGCTCCCTGCTGGTCGAAGGAGGAGCTGCGACGCTCCGGATGTTCTTTGCCGAAAATCTGGTCGATACCTTCCGGCTGGCTGTCAATCCGGCCGTAAAAGTGGGGGATCCCCGGGCACCCCGTTTGGAGGTCGGTTCCGGTTATCTGCAAACGCCGCATTCGACCGAATCGTTGGGAGGAATGCGGGTCACGACCTATGCGATCAAGCCCGACCGGACCGCCGAAGACCGCCGCTACCTGCAAATGGCGATCGACGAAAGCCGCAAATGTACGCCCTCGACCTCTTCCTATTGTGTAGGTGCAGTGATTGTAACGACTAACCGAAAGATATTTACGGGTTACACTCACGAAACTTCTCCGACCCACCACGCTGAACAGGAAGCGATTCTGAAAGCGCTTGCAGCGGGTGTCGAATTGCGGGGGGCGACCATCTATTCTTCGATGGAACCGTGCTCCGAACGAAAAAGTGAACCGGAAAGTTGCTCGGAATTGATAATTCGGCACGAATTTCGCCGGGTAGTTTTTGCTCTATATGAGCCGGACTGTTTCGTTTGTTGCCAGGGCGCCCTGAACCTCCGTCGCCACGGGATCGAAGTCAGCGTCGATGAGACGCTGTCCGGTCAGGTCCGAGCGATAAACGCACATATCGGACATTGAGGAGCATGGTTATTTTTTGTTCTGTTTTACGCCGAATATTGGCCTAAACAGCCACAACAAATTATACGTACGAATATTCGCACTATCTTCGCATAAAAATTTAGAAGACCATTTTATGAACCGTGTAATCGTTTCATTTTTCGCTCTGTTAGCTGCCGCACCTCTGGCGGCTCAGGAGCAAACGCCCCGGGTACTTTCCCTGGATGAAGCCCTGGAGATCACCCTCTCCGGAAGTCCGGTCATCGAAGCCTCGCGTTACGAAGAAAAAGCCGCCCAGCAGGAACGGCGGGCAGCGATCGGCTTGCGTATGCCGCAAATCAGCGTAGGCGGAGCCTACACCTATTTGGGCAAGGACATCGGATTCGACTTCAACGATTTGAAAGGGCCTGTCGGAAACATCACCCACGACATTCTCGGCAGCGGGCTGATCCCGACCGAATTGATCCCCCAGATTCAGCAACTTCTCACCCCGGTCATGGGAGCGGATTGGTTCCTGACATTGCAGGACCGCAGTCTCGGATTCGTCGGAGGGCAGGTAACCCTGCCGATCTATATGGGCGGCAAGATCAACACGGCCAACCGTGCCGCGAAAATCAACGAAAAGACTGCAGTCGAGCAGGGAAACCAAAACCGCAACGCGCTGGTTTCGGAGCTCGTGGAGCGATACTACGGTCTGGCGCTGGCCCGACAGGTCGTCGAAGTACGCCAGCAGGTAGTGGATGGAGTAGGCCAACATCTGAAGGATGCGATCGCCCTCGAACAGAACGGTATGATCCCCCACAGCGAACGTCTTTACGTCGAATTCAAGATGGCCGAGGCGGAGCGGGAGCTTCAAAACGCCCGGTTGCAGGTCGAAACCATCGCCAGTGCACTGAATAATACGCTCGGACAGCAGGCAGAGGTTCTGCCCGTAACGACGATGTTCGTACTCGGCAACCTGGAAGACGTAGCCTATTACAAAGACCTGGCGGCCAAGTTCAATCCGCTGCTCAGCCAGGTAGCCCTCAAGCGCCAGTTGGCCAAGGAAGGAGTTCGGCTGCAACGGGCCAATTTCCTGCCGCAGGTCGCGGCGATGGGCGGAGCCTCGTTCTACAACTACCAGGTAACTAAAATAATGCCCCGCTGGGCAGTAGGTGTCGGCGTTAATCTCAAGATTTTCGACGGCCTGAACCGCGAATACAAATATTCGGCGGCAAAACAGACGGTCAAGCAAGTGGAAGTGCTGGAAATGAAAGCCGGCAAGGACATTGCAGTACTGATCGAAAAACTCTACAACCAAATGAACAACTATGCCAACCAGATGAAGTCGATCGACGCTTCGCTCGCATTTGCGGAGGAGTATCTCAAAGCCAAGAATGCGGCATTCCTGGAAGGTATGAGTTCCTCCTCCGATCTGGTGGATGCCGAGCTGAATCTCGCCAAGGTGCGCACCGAGCGTATGCAGACCGCCTACAATTACGATGTCGCACTGGCCAAGTTGCTCGAAGCCGCCGGCATCAGCGATGAGTTCATCAGCTACCTGCACCGTACCGACGCCCGTCCCATTCATTTCGACAAAGAGTAAATATAGATAATCCCATGAAAAAAAGTACCATTGTCACGATCATTCTGATTGCCGCCGCTGTCGTGCTGGGCGTCATCTTCATCAGTTGGTATTTACGCAAGGCCACGCCCCTGTACATCCAGGGAACGGTGGAATGTACTACATACAAAGCTTCGTCGAAAGTTCCCGGCCGTATCGAGGAGATGAAAGTAGAGGAGGGACAGCACGTCACCAAGGGCGAACTGCTCTACACGCTCTCGACCCCCGAACTGAATGCCAAGTTGCAACAGGCCGAAGCCGTGAAGAGCGCCGCATCGGCCATGGACCAAAAAGCCCTCACCGGCGCCCGTATCCAACAGAAGGAAGCCGCACTGAATCTCTGGGAAAAAGCCCAGGCAGGACTGTTGTTGGCCCAGAAAACCTTCGACCGCGTGAACAACCTCTATGAACAAGGCGTCGTTCCGGCCCAGAAGCTGGATGAAGCCCGCGCCAACCTGCAGGCGATGCAGGCGACCGAGCGTGCGGCCAAAGCGCAATGCGAACTGGTATTCGACGGAGCCAGCAAGGAGGAGAAAGAGGCGGCAGCCGCCCAGGTACGGCAGGCCGAAGGCGCCGTTTCGGAAGTGGAGTCCTATCTTTCGGATGCCTTGGTTTACGCCCCTGTAACGGGCGAGGTTTCGACGATCATCGCCGAAGCCGGCGAACTGGTCGGAACGGGTTATCCCGTAGTGGCGATTCTCGATATGAGCGACGTATGGGTGACCTTCAACATCAAGGAGGATCTGATGCCCGACATCCATATCGGAACCCGTATGACAGGCTATATCCCGGCCTTGGACCGCAGCGTGGAGTTCGAGGTGACCTATATCGCTGTGCAGGCCGATTTCGCCACCTGGTCCGCAACACGCACGCAGGGCGGCTTCGACATCCGCACCTTTGCCGTCAAAGCCAAACCCACGCAAGACGTGGAATACATCCGGCCGGGTATGAGCGTACTGGTGAACTGGAAAGACATCGCCAAATAATTCAGAAAGGGTAGCGTATGCCGGGCTTTTTCAGCAATACGCTCGCCGTCCTGCGGCGGGAGATCCACCGGGTCGCACGTCAGCCGATGTATTGGCTGCTGACGGTGATTCTGCCGATCGTCGCGTTCGCATTCTTCGCGGTGTTGTTATACAAGGGAGTGGCACGCGACATTCCGATCGCCGTCGTGGACCAGGACAACAGCACCCTCTCCCGCAAAGTGACGCAGATGATCGACGCGACGCTTACGGCGTACAGGGAATGGAAGAGGCCGAACGACTGATGCTTCAGGGCAAGGTCATGGGAATCGTTCTGATTCCCGATTTCTTCGAAAAGAACATTCTCAACAACAGCCAGACCCATCTGGAAAGCTACCTGACCGGCACGAACATTACGGTAAACGGTCTGCTGGCAAAGGATTTGCAAACGACTGTCACCACTTTTACCGCCGGTATCCAGCTGCAACTGCTGATGAAACAAGGGCTGACCGAAAAACAGGCTATGGCGCAACTGATGCCCGTACGGTTCGACAAACATGTGCTATTCAACCCGCATATCAACTACGGCTATTACCTTTCGCCGAGTTTTATGCCGATGATGCTTCTGATCTTCACGATCATGGCGACGATTTTCGTCATCGGAACCGAACTCAAGAACGGCACGGCCAGGGAGTGGTACGACACGGCCGGAGGCTCGGTCTTCGCGGCCTACGCGGGCAAAATCCTGCCGATTACGGTCATTATGTTCCTGATGTCGGAATTGATGCTCCTGGTCATCTTCAAGGTGGTCGGCGTACCGCTGAACGGCAGCCTGACGGTCATCACCATCAGCAATCTGCTCTTCATCCTGAGTTACCAGTCCCTCGGTGCGATGATCGTCACCGTGTTGAGCAATTTGCGCCTGTCGCTTTCGATCGGCGGCGGTTACTCGGTACTGGCCTTCACGTTTTCGGGCCTTACGTTCCCGATTATGGCTATGAGCAAACCCATGCAATGGTTCTGCTGCATCTTTCCGTTCACATTCTACACCGACATCATGGTCGATCAGGCCCTGCGCGGTGCTCCGGCGATATACTCGTTGCCCGACATGGGCATCATCGCCCTGTTCATCATTCTTCCGCTGCTGTGTCTGCCGCGCCTGCGCACCATCTGCACGAATAAAAAATACTGGGGGAGATTATAGCGATGAGTCGATTTACCAAACAGATAACCTCTTACTGGCAGCAGTTCCGCACCGTCGTCCGCAACGAATACGGCTCGATCTTCACGGATGCCGGCGTGATTCTCGTGCTGGTGCTCGCCCTGCTGATCTATTCCACGCTCTATTCGCTGGCTTACGGGACGCAGGTACTTCGTAACGTGCCGATCGGAGTAATCGACATGAGCAACACTTCGACCAGCCGTCAGTTGATCAATACCTTCAATGCCGGACCGAACGTCTATGTGGCCTACGAACCCGGCGACATGGACGAGGCCAAACACCTTTTCTACGACCGGGAGATATACGGCGTGGTTTACATCCCCTCCGATTACGAGGAAAAACTGCTCGGCGGACAGCAGGCGGTCGTTTCGCTCTATGTCGATGCCAGCTATTTTCTGATGTACCGCCAGGCGTTCCAGGAGCTCGTGTCGGGCATCGGCACCACAGGAGCTATGGTGGAATTCCAGCGGTTGATCGCAAAAGGAGCCAACATCCCGCAGGCTACGGCCACGACGCAACCCGTGATTTACCAAAGCCACAATTTGTTCAATCCCTATCTGGGATACGGATCGTTCGTGATGCCGGCTATCATCATGGTCATCATCCAACAGACGATGCTGATCGGTATCGGTATGATCGGAGGCACCTGGAGCGAATTCGGACTTTACAAGAAACTCATTCCTCCGGGACGCCGGAGAATGTCCACGCTGCCCGTCGTGGCAGGCAAAGCGTTCGTTTATGCGTCGATCTACGCCGTCACCCTGTTTTATATTTTGGGACTGCACTACAAATTGTTTCATTTCCCGACCAACGGTCACACGGCGGACATCATCGCCTTTCTCATCCCGTATCTGCTGTCCTGTATTTTCCTGGGCATCGCCGTCTCGACGCTGTTCCAGCGACGCGAACAGTCGATCATGCTGTTACTCTGGTGTTCGATCCCGGCTCTGATGCTCAGCGGAGCTTCCGTACCCCGCGAAGCGATGCCCGAATGGCTCTACCGGTTCGGCCAGATTCTGCCGAGCAGCAGCGGGGTAGAAGGGTTCATCCGGCTCCAAAGTATGGGGGCTTCGTTCAGCGACGTGTTGCACGAGGTACGTATCCTGTGGATTCTCACGATAGTTTACGGCGGATTCGCTGCTGTCGGCATACACCTTCGCCTCAAGAAGGCCGCAGGTAAATAACCCGATTAAAATATGAGCTTCTCCGAAACTATGGAACGACTTGCTTTTACCCTTTTTGCCGTATTTGCAGCAGTAACGCTTTGCAGCGCTCAAAATCCGAATGAAACGCGCGTTGTCAAAGACGCTTCCGGACGTGTGAAGTACACCGTTCAAAAAACGGGAGATCGGGAAATAATCAAGGATTCAAAAGGGAAGGTCGTAGGCTCAACACACCAAACGAAGGATCGTAAATACCACTACAATTCAAACGGCACGTCGGCAGGCTCCGAAACCAAACGAAATCAGAATGGAACACGTGTCATCAAAGACGCTTCCGGACGAGTGAAGTACACGGTGCGCGAGAACGGGCAGCAGGAAGTGATAAAGGATTCCAAAGGACATATCGCAGGTACGACACGTACAACGAAAGACCGTAAATATTACTACGATTCAAACGGCTCGTCGGCAGGCTCCGAAACCAGATGGTAACCGACATGCAGACAGCGGGAAAGCCATCATACGGCAAGTCCTGAATCGAACGACCGGAAGTGAATGGCTCCGGGAGTATCGTCCTTCCCCAAAAAGGTTGTGGTGACTCGGGCAGGCATATTCCGCAACGTTATGGGCCTGATCGCAAAGGTGCTGAAACAAAAAGAGAGAGGTCGATACCCCTCTCTTTTATGTTTCAATAATCATATCGTATATTCCTCGACCAAACCGGGGCGCATATCGCTTTACCGGTGCGGCGGACGGAACCCGCCTCCGGGAGCGGTGCTGCGTCCCATACCGACGGCTCCCGACGGGCGGTCCGAAACGCCTTGATAATCCTTGATGTTCTTCGAACCCTTCTTGCCGAAGAACCGCAGGTTATAGACGAACTGCACACAGTAATAACGTCCCACTACGCTGTTCCAAGAATTTTGTGTCCAACCCGAACCGGTCGTGCGCACGAACGCTTTATTCTGATTGAAAATGTCGTTTACGCCGATGTTGATTTCCCCCAGCTGGTTGCGAAAGACCTTCTTGCCCACGAACAGGTTGCAGAGCAGATAGCTGTCGTCGTAATCGTTCGTGAAACCCAGATACTGGATATAAGAAGCGCTGCCCGAGAGGGAGAATCCCCGGCCGAAGATGAACTTGAACGACGCCGCAGCCTGATGGTTGAAATAACGGTTCTTTCCTCCGGTAGCGGCGAGGGAATTGACGGCTTCGTTGTACGTGCCGTCCCACGAAAGGGTGAAGTCCACATTCTCGGAGATGTTGCTGCCCAACACTACGCCCGCTTCGTAACCGAGGTTGCCCGTGTTGTTCCGCTCGCCGTCCACGAGGCTCGGAATACGCGAATAGCTTACGCCGCCCCGCAGATTCAGGTTACTCTTGATGAAATTCACCGGAAACCCGTAACCTGTCTCTTATACACATCTCCGAGCCCACGAGACGCTACGCTATCTCGT
>OJRR01000495.1_pt1 | contig 13199 bp, 9 predicted proteins | sample 1599251 | NCBI WGS metagenome assembly OJRR01 (sample SAMN03922536, study PRJEB24848) | human gut metagenome | isolation source: stool sample | host: Homo sapiens | place: Germany | collected 2010-05
GATAGATACAGCTCGTTTTAATAAAACTATATCTTTAGCCATTACTTCATAAATTCCAGGACGTTGTACTTTGATGACTATTTTTTCACCAGTTTTTAATGTAGCTTTATGTACTTGAGCTATAGAAGCAGAGCCAAGTGCATGGTCATCTATATCGAGAAAAACATCTTCTATTTTTTTATTATATTCTTTTTCAAGGCAGTCTTTGATAATGCTAAAATCTAAAGGCTTAGCTTGTGTTTGCAATTTAGTCAATTCAATGGCATAATCGGCAGGTAAAAATCCTGGTTTTAAAGAGAGTATTTGACCTAATTTTACAAATGTAGGGCCTAAATCTTCTAGGATTAAACGCAATTTTTCAGGTGTCATATCGCTTGTAAGTACATTATGCTTACGTAAAACAAGCACCATTTCCCGTAAACGATGAGAGGAACTGTATTTTGTTTGTTTAGGAAATTTTATCAAATTAACACCTTCTATCATAAATTTTTAATATAATGTATTTAAATAAAATAATTATGTTTATTATAGCAAATAAGTGAAAAATAGTATAACAGTTTATTTATCGCTTAGAATATGGATTTTTGATGAGTTTAAAATTTTTAATAAAAAAGAGTTGAAATATTAATTTGAAAATTTTCAAGTATATATTTCAACTCTTTTTATTTATTCTTCTGTAATATTATCTAAAATTTGTAGAATTTCTTGTCCGTAATTATTTCCAGGAACTGCCCAACGACCATTTAAACCAGGCCATGTATCAATTGTTGATGTAGAATAAACAGCACGAACTAAAGAATAGCGTGGATCTACTACATCTTCACGAGGAGGTCTAACGGAAGCATAAGCCAATAAATGTTGGATATGAGCTCTAACACCAATACGAGCTGTTTCAAAATAAGCACCTTTTACAGTAGCACTTGTTGTACCTAGACCACAATAATTATTTTGGTCAGGTGTTACAGTACCACCATATCTAAAAAATCCTGTTTCTTTTAAAGCTTGAGCAAAAGCTGCATCAGGACGAATTCCTTCTTTGCCAGCTTCTTCATAATAATAATTAACTAATTCTTCAGCAGAAACTGTAATTTTAGGATTTGGGTTATTTTTGAGCAGGTAATTTACGCATTGTTCACGAGTCGCAATAGCTGAACCCATGATAGAAGAACTGCCATAATTTACTACTTTATCTTGTTCTTTTTTATCAGAGTCACCTTTTAAAATAGCAGCGATTTTTTCTGATACAGAATGATGAGATGTTTCTTTTTTATCAAAAGTATTATCATCATTATCAGTTTTTAAAGCAATAACAGCACTTGTTTCGCGTTGTTGATGTTGACTTAAGCCCTTTAAAGTATAATTATTTTGCATAGGAGTCATACTAGCTTGACTAGGAAAACCAATACTGATACAAGCTGCGACAATTAAAGAACTACCAAGAATTTTATATTTGCGAAAAAACATAGAAGATAAAAGACCTCCTTAAGTATCAAAATTTTAATTGCTTAAGACTACAAATTGGATAATAAACAAAAGCATAAATACATAAAGTAGAGGATGAACTTGTTTAATTTTTCCAGAGAATATTTTTATTAAGCAATAAGAGATGATACCGATACCAACAGCATCAGTTATACTATAAGATAATGGCATCATTAGAAAAATCAAGAAAGCAGGAAAAGCTTCTTGCATATCGTCCCAATTTATACGAGATAAACTGCTCATCATATAAAAACCAACAATAATTAATGCTGGTGCAGTAACTGCTGGAACAGTGGATAAAACTTTAGCAATTGGAGCTGTAAAAAGCATTAAGAGGAATAATAAAGCAATGATGACGTTTACAAAACCAGTACGACCACCACTAGCTACACCAGAACCAGATTCAACATAGGCAGATGTTGGACTTGTACCAAAAATAGAACCAACAAGGCTAGCGATAGAATCTGCTAAAAGAGCGCTTTTTACATTAGGAAAAGTATCATTTTTCATCAATCCTGCTTGTTTGGCAATACCGAGCATAGTACCAGTAGTGTCAAATAAAGTAACAATGAAAAATGTAAAAATTATAGTATAAAGATTATGAGAAATAGCTCCCATGATATCCATTTGCATAAATGTATTACCGAGTTCAGGTGTACTGAAAATAGTATCAGGTAAGCTGATATAACCAAAAAGGAAAGATAATATAGAGGTAATAATCATGCCTAAAAACAAGGCACCACGTACATTATTTACCACTAAAATAATGCTTATAAATAAACCGATAAGTGACATATAAGTTACAGGATCAGTAAAATTACCAAGAGTAACTAGGGTAGCTGGAGAAGCTACAATAATATGGGCACTTTGAAGACCGACAAAACTGATAAATAAACCGATACCAGCACTGATACCTTCTTTCATTGAAGCTGGTATAGCGTTGATAACAGCTTGACGAAATGATGTCAATGAAAGGATTAAAAAGATTAAAGCGGAAATAAATACAGCACCTAAAGCTTCTTGCCAAGGAATTCCCATGGAAATTACTACAACAAAACTAAAATAAGCATTCATTGCAAGCCCAGGAGCAATTGCTATAGGATAATTAGCAAAAATCCCCATGAATAAACAACCAACAATAGTTGCAATTATTGTGGCAAAAAATACACCATTAAAATCCATACCTGTCTGGCTTAGAACACTAGGATTTAAGATGATGATATATGCCATAGTTAAAAAAGTAGTAAAACCAGCAAGGGTTTCAGTAAAATAAGAAGTTTTTCGTTCTTCAAATTTAAAATATTCTTTTATTGACATGATAAAACCTTTCTGAGATTTATTTTGTATACTATCATATAATACCATAATTGTGAAAAAATTTTTAGTGTAAATTTAATAATAATAGTTATTATCTTTAAATTGAATATTAAATATGATATCATTATATAGTTAGATAGTTATTTGTATATTGAAGAAAGGAGAAATATAGTGAAAAGATATCTTTTTATTTTAGTATTAAGCTTAATGACTGTTATTAGTTTTCCAATAAATAATTCTTTTGCGGCGACAGAACCGTTATCTGAAGAAATTTTTCAGTGGGTGCAGGCAACACCTCGTTCAAGTTATTATTTTAATAAAGATGCTATGACCTATGAAATTGGAGCAGATGGCTATGCCGACACGAATATTTTAATTGTGCCAACAGTAAGACTTTTTGATAATATGCAAATTCAAGATGTGATAATGAAAAGACAATGGAGAAATTTAAGCACATATAGATTTGATGAATTGTCTGGTGTAGCAGAATATTTGCGAATAAATATAAAAGATAAAACAGTAGAATATACAGAATGTGTATATTTAGATCAAGGATATAACTCTTTGTATGTTAATTATGAAAGACCAACTCAAAATATGAATACAATGAGTGTAAAAGATGTAGATTATAATTTTTATCAAGCTATATTAGATTATGAAAAAGAACATAGAAAAGAGCTTTTAACAAAAATTATAGATCAGGTTAATCCTGAAGATTTAAAAGCAGCAGGAATAACTTTAACTAAAGAGCAAAAAAAGAAGATGAAAGAAAATAAAAAGCAGAGAAGATAATACGCTATTTGGCAGTGGAGAGGTGTAAATTTTGTATTCTAGGAGTTGGAAAAAACTAGTTTTAGGCGTTTGTTTAGTCGTTTGTTTAGTAAATATTTTTAATGTAGAAAAAGTATTTGCTAAAGATGAGAAAAAAGTAATTTTGTATGTGCCTCAAGATGATAGACCGATATCTTCCGATCAAACAGCACAAGTAATCCGTTCTATGGGTTATACTGTAGAGATGCCACCAAAAGATTTATTAGGTGATAGAGATAAAGCTGGCAGACCAGAAGAAATTAATCGTTGGTTAGTGGAAAATGGTGGTAAAGATAAAGTAGCAGTAATATCTTCTGATGCTATGATTTATGGAAGTTTAGTAGCTTCAAGAAAACACCATATACCAAGAGATTTATTGTTAAGACGTGTAAAAAATATAGAAAAGTTGCATGATACGCACCCTAAAATGCCTATATATGTATTTTCTTCTATCATGAGAACGCCAAAAGATGGGGCTTCTTCAGGAACAGAAGAGCCAGAATACTATGTAAAATATGGGAAAGCTATAGCTAATTATACAAAAATTGATAATGCAGATACTTCAGGGTTAAATGAAAGTTATCAAGTAACGCTAAGAGAAGGTGTGCCAGAGGCAGCTTTGAAAGATTGGCTTTCTCGTCGCAGAACAAATTTAGAAGTCAATAAACAATTGATAAATTTAGTTAAAAACAATGATGTAGTGTATATGGCAACAGGAAAAGATGATAATGCTAAATTATCCCAGACTCATAGAGAAAGTAATGAGCTAAGAGAATATGCAAATAGTTTAGGATTAAAAAATAATCGTTTCCAAGTTTTGACTGGTTTAGATGAAGTTGGGCTTTTAGTTTTAACTAGAGCTGTTAATGAATTAGAAAATTATAAGCCATATGTTTATATAAAATATGCTTCTGGTTATGGCGGAGCAACTGTGCCAACATATTCAGATGAGTCTATAGATAATACACTTACAAGTCAAATAACGGCTATCGGTGGTATTAGAACATATGATTTGAAAAAAGCTGATTTAGTAATGTTTATAAATACTAATCGCAGTGGCTGGACATATGATGCTAATACTCCAGTAAATACGCTTCAACCAAGATATAATACAATGGATTTTGTTGAAGATATAGAAAGCTTTGTCAATGCAGGCTATCATGTGGCTGTAGGTGATATTGCTTTTGCTAATGGAGCAGACAATGCTTTGATGAAACAATTACAAGATAGAGATTTATTAGATAAATTATATGGATATGCTGGTTGGAATACAGCGACTAATAGCACTGGTTTTGCATTAGGCATGGGAATTGTAGGCAATCAGATAAGCCAAGATAAGCGCAATGAATTATTATTGACTAGATATCTAGATGATTGGGTATATCAAGCAAATGTTCGTCAAAGTGTGAACTCTTACTTAAATTTATTGCCAGGTAGTGGTGATTATTTAACTATAGGAGATACAAAAAGACCATATATTGAAGAATATGGTACAAAATTAATGCGTTCTTTTGTAAGTGATAATTTAAATTTATTTAATGAAGCAGTAAATGTTTCGATAACAATGCCATGGAATAGAATTTTTGAAGCTAATTTCGATGTTTCTGGTAATAAATTAAATGAAACAGTATTGAAAAAGCATTTAAAATATTAAATTAAAAAGCCTGCATATCAGCAGGCTTTTCTAGTATGATTGAAATTATGATATAATTTATTATGATTAAGATATTTATAATTAATGAGGTGATAAAGTGCAGTTTAAATATTTAAAACAACTATTATGTCTTTTTTTGATGATGATAGTAGTTTATGTACCGAATGTTGTTTTTGCTAGTTTAAATAAAACTATTATTTTTGTACCCCATGATAATAGACCGATTTCTTTTAAGCAGACAGCAGATAATATTCGTGATTTAGGATATGAAGTATTGACACCACCAGAAGAACTCCTAGGTAATAGAGAAAATCCTTATGCAAAACCAGAAGAGTTATCTAAATGGGTGATAGAAAATGCAAAAAAAGCTGATGCAGCAGTAATATCTTCAGACTCTATGGTTTATGGTAGTCTTGTTGCTTCAAGAAAGCATAATTTAAGTGAAGATGTTGTTTTAGCTAGAGTGCATAATTTTGAAAAGATACATCAAGCAAATCCAAATATGAAATTATATGTATTTGGCTCAATTATGAGAACACCTCAAACAAGTGAAGCGTCAGGTAGTGAAGATGCAAATTATTATGCTCAATATGGTACAGATATTGCACGTTATACTGCATTGACTGATAAATTAGAACAAGATGGACTAACACATAAAGAAAGAAAACAGTTAAAACAATATGAACAAAAAATACCAAAAGCAGCTTTAGATGATTGGCTTTCTCGTAGACAAGGTAATTTTTTAGTAAGTAAAAATTTAATTGATTTAGCTAGAAATGATGTGATTACTTATTTAGCATTAGGTTGTGATGATAATGCTAAATATTCACAGACAAATAAAGAACGTCGCGCGCTTGATAATTATGGCAGTGATTTAGGTGAATTGAAATATCAATCAGTAGCTGGAATTGATGAAATTGGTTACGTTTTATTGACTAGAGCAGTGAATAATTTACAAGGTGATATTCCATTTGTGAGTGTTCATTATGCTAAAGGTACAGGAGAAAATACGATACCAGCATATTCTAATGAGCCAATTAAAAATTCTATAGCGACTCATATCAAAATGGCTGGCGGTATGAAAGTCAATAGCGATAAAAGAGCAGATTTAGTATTCATGGTTAATACTAATTTTGACGGCACAACAGGTGCAGCTAATGATTTAAATAATGTATATATACCAAATGAAAATATCATAGATTTTGTCAATATGGTCGATGAAGCTGTACAGGCTAATAAAAAAGTAGGTATTGGCGATATCACATTTGGTAATGGCTCTGATAATGCTTTAATGTTTAGTTTATATGGTAAAAATTTATTGGATAAATTAAATGCTTATTCAGGTTGGAATACACCTACAAATAGTACTGGTTATGCTTTGGCTATGGGCATGGGAGCAAATTATACAGATAGAGTGAGCATTTTAAAAATGCTTGAAGTCCGCTATTTAGATGATTGGCTCTATCAAGCAAATATCAGACAAGCTGTAGCGAATAGATTAAATTCCATGCCTGGTGAAGGCGATTATGGTAATACAAAAACTAGAACTTTATCAGCAGAAAAATTAGCTACAGAAGCTTTACAGAAAATGATAGCTGATTATGGCTTAGAAAAATTTGAAGGTCAATCTTATGTGGCTGATGCGCAAATAAGATTTCCATGGCAACGTATGTTTGAAGCAGATATAGTTTTTCCTGAAGAAAAAGTATCTGTAGAAGAAAAAATAGAAAAATAAATTATAGTTCACATAAAGCTCTATATTAAGTATAATAATTAATATTTAATATAGAGTTTTTATTTTATAGATGATATTTTGATTTAATTTATAAGTTTATTTTATTAAGGAGAATTTTAAATGTTTACACGAATTATATCGTTTATCAGTTCAAGTAGAAGAGATATTTTAATCTTATTTACAGCTTTATTTAATAGAAATACACCTAAGATGATAAAGACAATGACAATTGTAGCGTTTTTATATCTTATAAGTCCTATTGATTTTTTACCAGATATGATACCAGGACTAGGATTATTAGATGATGCAGTAGTTGTGCCAGGGATTTTATATGCAATGCTTCAGATGTTACCTGCTTCTGTTAGAGCAAAATCAGAAGCACAAGCAGATTATTTAGGGCCGAAAATGCCTTGGCTTTTAGCTATTTGTGGAATTTTTCTCATAGCATGGACTATATTTGTTTTTGTAGCGATTTATAATTTTATTTTTAATTAATTCAAGTAATTTAGGAGGTGAAATTATGCGTTTATATATAGCTGAAAAACCAAGTATGGGAGCAGAGATTGCAAAATGTTTGACAGGTCCTGTGCAAAGAAAAGATGGATATTTAATAACTAAAGATGGAATTGTAACATGGGCTTTTGGTCATATTTTGCGTCAAGCTGAGCCAGAAGAATACAATGCTAAATATAAAAATTGGAAAGCTGAAGATTTACCGATTATACCAAAACAGTGGAAAATGATTATAGATGAGTCTTGCAAAAAGCAATTTGGTATTATTAAAAATCTTATTGATAAAGCTGATGAAATAGTTCATGCAGGCGACCCTGATAGAGAAGGGCAATTACTGATTGATGAAGTTTTAGATTATTTAAATTGTCAAAAACCTGTAAAGCGAATTTTATTAAATGCTTTAGATGAGGAAAGTATAAAAAAAGCTAATAAAGATTTGCGCGATAATCGAGATTTTTTGAATTTAAAAAAATCTGCTTTAGCTAGGGCAAGAGCAGATTGGCTTATCGGTATGAATTTGTCTAGGGCATATACTTTGGCAGCAAGAAGAGCAGGAAAAAAAGGTGTATTTGCTGTAGGTAGAGTAAAAACACCAACACTTGCTTTAGTTGTCCGTAGAGAACGCGAATTAAAAGATTTTAAGCCAGTGGATTATTTCACGATAAAAGCGATATTTGTTCATCAAAATGGTGAATTTAGTGCTACATGGAAGCCTAAAGATACACAGGCGGGACTAGATTTTGAAAATCGTTTAATTGATGAAAATATAGCTAAAGCTTTAATCGGTAAATTTGCTCAAAAAACAGAAGCAGGAAAAATAACAGCTTATCAAAAAGCACAGAAAAAAGAAGCACAAAGACTGCCATTTTCTTTATCTAGTTTGCAAGTTTTGGCAGGTAAAAAATATGGATATGATCCGCAATTAGTATTAGACACTGCACAAAAATTATATGAGAAAAAATTGACGACATATCCACGTTCTGATTGTGAATATTTACCACAAAGCCAGTTTAGTGATGCTAAGATTATTTTGCAGAATTTATATAATATCAATGAAAAGCAGTTGGCTAATTGGGCAAAAAAATGTGATTTAAAAACGAAAAGTAGAGCATGGAATGATAAAAAAATTACAGCTCATCATGCGATTATTCCAACAAAGGTAAAAGTAAATTTAATGAGTTTGACCACAGAAGAAAGAAATATTTACTTTTTAATAGCTCAAGCATATATAGCACAATTTTATCCAGTTCATATTTATGACCAGACTAAAATCAGCATAGAATATATGCAAGAATTGTTTGTAACAAGTGGTAGAGTCGTAAAACAGATGGGCTGGAAAGAATTATATGTGCAAAATAATAAAGAAAAATCTTTAAATGAAGATGATAAAAAAGAAGATAATGAAGAAAAAGAAGAACAAAATTCATTGCCATTTATGAAAAAAGATGATGAAGTAGAATATGTAAAAGGCGAATATGATAAAAAATCTACAAAACCACCAACTCGCTTTACAAGTTCGACACTGCTTGCAGGTATGAAAGATATTCATAAATATGTAAAAGATGTAGAAGTTAAGAAAAAATTAAAAGATATTTATGGTATTGGCACAGAAGCTACAAGAGCGACTATTATCGAAGATTTAGTAAAGAGAAATTTTTTACAGCTTGAAGGTAAAAAGAAATATTTAGTACCAACACAGTCAGCGTATATTTTAATTGATGCTTTGCCAGATGAAATGACATATCCAGACTCTACAGCTGTTTGGGAAGACTATCTTCATTCTTTATCTGAAGGTCAGGGAACAATTGAAGAATTTTTAGCTAAACAGGCAGAATTTACGCAGAATTTATGTATGAAAGCAACAAAGACCGTTTTGGTACAAGAGCATGAATATAAATGCCCTAGATGTAATCAAGGTATTTTAGTAAAACGCAAAGGAAAAAATGGTGAGTTTTGGGGCTGTTCTAACTTTCCTAATTGTCGCATGACTTGTAATGATGTAGATGGCAAGCCAGATATAGAAAAAACGAAATTTAATTTCAATAATTATCGACAAATGAGTTATAATAATAGTGATAAAAATTATATAAAATCTGGGCAAAATGAGATATTTCAGCAAGATAATCAATTGATTTCAGCTTGGGATTTAATCGCTAGAGAAAATACAAAAAAGATGAATTTCGCTCATAAAGAAAAATTTTCAGCAATGCCTATAGAGAAAAATAAAAATATTAAAGCTACATCAAAATATTTATGTACGCGTTGTAAAGAAGGCAATTTACGTAGAATTCGCGGTAAAAATGGTTGGTTTTGGGCATGTTCAAATTATCCTCATTGCACAGCTACTTATGATGATAATAATGGAATTCCTGTAATATAAAAAGCTCAAAATACGTTGAACTAGTATATGAATTTTTAAATCTATTTAAAGAATTTTTATTAACTATACTAAAATGTAAATTAAAAGTAAGTACAACGTAAAAATATTCAGATAAAGAAAAAGTTGAAAAATAACTTATGATTTTATATAATTATACTAGATTTAAATTTATACAATATAGGAGGTGAATTACCTGTTTCAATGTTAGTATAAATAGTTGATACAGGTAATTAATTATTGGAGCTAATTGAAGTTCTGTTGAAATTAATTTTAGTAGTATTTTTAGTGTTTATGAATGGTTTTTTCGTAGCGGCGGAATTTGCCCTTGTAAAAATTCGTTCCTCTCGTTTGGAAACTCTTTTACAAGAAGGTAATACACGAGCTAAATATGCCAAAAAGCTCACAGACCATTTAGATGCATCTTTATCAGTAACACAGTTAGGGATAACACTTGCATCCCTTGGTTTAGGTTGGGTTGGTGAGCCAGCTGTTGCAGCTTTATTAGTACCTGTTGTGCAGTTTTTTGGCTTTGGTGAAGATTTTGCTCATTCTATAGCACTTGTGGTAGGTTTCTCTCTTATTACAGCAATGCATATCATTTTAGGTGAATTAGCACCAAAATCTATGGCTATTCAAAAAGCAGAAACTGTAACGCTTAATATTTCAATACCAATGCTTATTTTCCACAAGATTATGTGGCCGGCTGTATGGATTTTAAACCATGTAGCTAACTGGGTAATAATTCGCCTCGGTTTTGAAGTGGCAAGTGAAGGTGAAGAAGCTCATAGTGAAGAAGAAATTCGCTTGTTGATGGAAGAAAGTCATAAACATGGATATATTGATAAAACAGAATTGACTTTTGTAGATAATGTATTTGATTTATCTAATCTTACAGTTAGAGAGATTATGATCCCTCGAACAGATATGATTTGTTTGTATTTAGAAGACTCTTTTGATGAAAATGTAAAAAAAGCGTTGACTGAACAGATGACAAGATATCCTGTTTGTATTGAAGATAAAGATAATATAGTAGGATTTTTGCATATAAAAGATTTATTAAATCCATTATATGCGCGCAAAAATATTGATATTAGGTCATTGTTAAGAGAAGTTACTGTCGTACCAGAATCTATGCCAGTGCGTAATTTGTTAAAACTTATGCAAGGAAAACGTTTACAATTAGCTATTGTTGTAGATGAATATGGCGGTACAGCTGGTATGGTTACATTAGAAGACATTGTTGAGGAAATTGTTGGTGAAATTCAAGATGAATTTGATGAAGAAAGACCAACAGTAGAAAAACGTACAGAGAAATTATATTCCCTTGATGCGAAAATGTTACTTGATGATGTAAATGAAATGTTTGGCACTAATATTGAAGAAGAAAATATAGATACTATCGGTGGTTGGCTTTCTACACAGGTAGATACTCCTCCACGTGTAGGTCAAAAAGCTAACTTTGGCGATGATGAATTCTTTGTCGAAGAAGTAGATAGAGTTCGTATTACGCGCGTATTAGTAAAATTAAATCATACTGTAGATGGAAATACAGATATTTAAAAAGTTGCGAATATGTTTATATTTTAGTATAAGCATTTCTATATAGTTAATAATATGCATTATATTGTATATCAAAGAAGAAAAGGGGTAATTTGATATGTTAAAATCTATTGCAATCATGACTAGTGGTGGAGATAGCCCAGGAATGAATGCTGCAGCTCGTGCGGTAGTTCGTACAGCTCTTTATGAAGGAGTAAAAGTATTTGGTATCTATGATGGATACAAAGGTATGCTTGAAGATCGTATCGTAGAATTAAATTCTCAAAGCGTTAGTGATATTATCCAACGTGGTGGTACTTTCTTAGGTACAGCTCGTTGCCCAGAATTCAAACAAGAAGAAACTCGTAAAGAAGCTCTTAAAATTCTTCAAAGCCATGGCATTGAAGGTTTAGTTATTATCGGTGGTGATGGTAGCTTAACTGGTGGTTCTTTATTAAGCGATTTAGGTATGCCAATCGTTGGTCTTCCTGGTACTATCGATAATGATGTTTGGGGCTCTGATTATACTATCGGTGCTGATACTGCATTAAACACTATCTTAGATGCAATCAATAAACTTCGTGATACAGCATCTGCTCATCGTCGTATCATCGTTCTTGAAGTTATGGGTCGTAAATGTGGCTGGCTTGCTATGATGGCAGGTATCGCTGGTGGTGCAGAATATGTTCTCGTTCCAGAAGTTAAATATGACCTTAACAAAATTTGTGATGAACTCAAAACATCTTATGACAATGGTCGCCGTTATAGCATCGTTGTTGTTGCTGAAGGTGTAGGCAGTGCTGTAGATATCGGTAAAGAAATCGGTGAAAAAACTGGTATCGATACTCGTGTAACTGTATTAGGTCACGTTCAACGTGGTGGTTCTCCAACAGCTGAAGACCGTGTAAAAGCTAGTATGTTAGGTGAAAAAGCTGCTTTAGCACTTCTCAATGGTCAGTCTAATATCGTATTTGGTATCAACGAAGGTAAAGTTGTAGCTATTGACCTTCATGATTCTGTAAATAACAACAAAACATTAGACCCAGAATTAGTACGCTTAGCACGTGTATTATCTAAATAATAATTTAGGTTAAAAATAAAAGCATTAAAGTTTGGATTAATTCCAGCTTTAATGCTTTTTTATTTTATCTATTTATTTGACAAATATCTTTGACGATTTCTCCTGCAATCATTAAACCTGCGATTGGTGGCACGAAAGAAATACTTCCTAAAGGCTGTTTACGAGTAGAAGCAGGACTATTATCCTTAGAGGTATTCTCTTTAAAATTTACAGTATAATTAGTAAAAGGTTCCTCTGTAGAATAAAGGACTTTTAATTTTTTTATACCTTGTTGTTTTAATGTTTTGCGCATAATGCGAGCAAGAGGACAAGTATGTGTTTTATAGATATCTGTAATTACGAATTTTTGTGGGTCTAATTTATTGGCAGTGCCCATAGAACTCATAATTGGCAGATTGTGTTTATTGGCATTTACAATTAAATTAATTTTAGCTTTTACATCATCTACAGCATCAACAATGTAGGTATAATCGTCATCCCAATTGAAAAAATTGCTTTCAGGTGTATATAATTTTTCTATAGTTGTAACTTTTGCTTGCGGATTGATAGCTAGTATGCGCTCTTTCATCATTAATGTTTTTTTCTGACCAATAGTTGTTTCAAGAGCATGTATTTGACGATTGATATTAGTTAGTGATATATCATCGCTATCAATTAAAATGAATTCACCAATACCACAGCGAGCTAA
>OJRR01000500.1_pt1 | contig 13123 bp, 13 predicted proteins | sample 1599251 | NCBI WGS metagenome assembly OJRR01 (sample SAMN03922536, study PRJEB24848) | human gut metagenome | isolation source: stool sample | host: Homo sapiens | place: Germany | collected 2010-05
TTTTATACCAGATTTTGATTCGATTTTTGAACACCCTACCTGTAAGGGCAAAAGCCTTATATATTGCCTGGATTTTAAAGCTTTTGCCCTTACAGGGCGACAGGTTTGCGTCCGTAATAACCCAGGGCGATGCCCTGGGCTAGGAGCTACTGCCCTTTCAGGGCGTGTGGAGCTTACATGCGAAAGTTGAGTATATAGTAACTTCTTAATCCGCCGCCACTTTGAAGACGGCCTTGTGGATGAGCCCGTCGGCAATGCAGGGGGCATGGCCGTCCTCGGGGAAGAAGATGACAAACTCGCCCGGCTTGAGGGTAAGGAATCCGCGAACGGGAAGGCCATCGGACTTGGCAAAGTCGCGATCCTCGTCGAATGGGAGTGGGGGCAGCTCATCTACGGGCACAAAACCGTAGGTCTCGGGGATGTTGAGCGGCATCTGGATATCCACCATGCGGCGATGATACTCCACGGCAGCCTCCTCCCTACGCTTCCCGAGGTCGTCTTCCACATTGACATAGAGACGATCGCCATGGATGGGATGACAGCCATTGGGCAGGGTCCGCAGGTCGTGGTGCTGAAGAAAAGCCACCACGTCGGCAAAGAGCGGGTTGAGGGCCACATAGCGGGCCAGATTTTCAATCTTATCTACTATCATTTTCTCTTTTCCTTTGATTAGAGAATGCAAAATTAGGCATTTTATGTCAGAGAATGCGCTCAAAGGGGCAAAACATGCAGGTCAGACCGCTCGATTCATCCCTATTTCACAAAATATCGCTACCTTTGCATCAGCATTGCGAGATCCACGTGCCATAGAATTCAAGAAGAGAAAAAGAAATATGAGATGAGAAAAAGAATTCGGGATGCGTAATGGATTTCGAGAGAAAAACTAAAAGAGAGAAATGAAAAGAAATGAGATTTGCTATGTAGCCATCGTGGCCATCATCGGCGCCTCGCTGCTATTGGGCTTTGCCGAAGAAGTGTTTCATACGGACCTTGGCGGTCTGAAGTGGGCGGCCCACTGGGTGTCGTCGCCCGTCGCGCTGGCTATCGGCTTCGCCTTTGCGCTGCTGCTGGGGAAGGCCTTCCCAGCATTCAACAAGACCATGTCGAAGAAGCTACTGCAATATTCCGTCATCGGACTGGGCTTTGGCATGAACGTTGATAAGGCGCTGGCTTCGGGCAGCGAGGGCATGATCTTCACCATCGCAAGTGTCTTTGGTACCCTGGGGCTGGGCTGGTTCTTTGGCCGCAAACTGCTCCACGTGGATTCGCAGATCAGCTATCTGCTCAGTTCGGGCACGGCCATCTGTGGTGGTTCGGCCATTGCCGCCGTCGGTCCAATCATCAAGGCCAAGGCGGAGAGCATGAGCGTGGCCCTCGGCGTAGTGTTTGTGCTCAATGGCATCGCCCTTTTTCTCTTTCCCTACATCGGCGACGCCCTGGGCATGACGATGAAGCAGTTTGGCATGTGGGCCGCCATCGCCATCCACGACACCTCCTCCGTCGTGGGAGCCGGCGCGGCCTACGACCAGATGCACCCCGACTGGATCGCCTCGCAAGGGGTGAGCGCACTCGAAGTGGCAACGACCATCAAACTGACGCGTGCGCTCTGGATCGTGGTTCTGGCCCTGGTCACCCCGTTCTTCTTCCGTCAGACCCTCGCCCAGGCTGAGGGAAAAGCAAAACCGTGGTACAGTTGCGTACCGAAATTTATCCTCTGGTTTATCGTCGCCATCCTTTTCAACACCTACGTGCTGAGCAACGCCTCGATGATCGGCGAGACGGCAGCCAATATGGGTAGCCAGTTTAGTGGCGCCATCAACAAACTCGCCAAGCACCTCATCACGCTCTCGCTCTTCTTCATCGGCGCCTCGCTCACCCGCGAGACGCTCCGCAGCGTGGGCGTCAGACCGTTGGTGCAGGGCGTATTGCTCTGGATCAGCATCAGCAGCATCAGCCTCGCCTATATCTTCTGGGTGGGATAAAAAACTAAAAATGGAAAAGGTCATGAAAGCCTTGTCGCTGCTGGAACTCAACACCCTCGTCGGGGAGGTGATAGGCCAGACCCTAAGCCGCTGCTACTGGGTGGAGGCCGAACTCTCAGAGGTGAGGGAGCGCGGGGGCCATTGCTATATGAGCCTCGTGGAAAAGGACGAGGGGCGCAACACGCCAGTGGCACAGGCGCAGGCCCGCTGCTGGCGCAACCGCTGGGGAGTGATGCGCCCGTATTTCGAACGGGTGACGGGGCGGCCGCTCCGCGCCGGGATGAAGGTGATGCTGCAGGTGCGCGCACAATTTCATCCGCTCTACGGTTTCTCCTGGATTGTGGAAGACATCAATCCCGAGTATTCTCTCGGCGACATGATACGCCATCGGCAGGAGATCCTGCGCATACTAAAGGAAGAGGGCGTGATAGACCTCAACAAGCAGATCCCCCTACCCGTCTTTGCCCAGCGTATCGCCGTCGTCAGCAGCGAGACGGCAGCAGGCTACGGCGACTTCAAGAACCAACTGGAGCACAACGAGAGGGGACTGAAGTTTGACACCCGCCTCTTCCCCGCCACCATGCAGGGCGAGACCGTGGAAGCCTCTGTCATCGAGGCCCTCAACGCCATCTTTGACGAAGCCGACCATTTCGACGTGGTGGTCATCATCCGTGGCGGAGGAGCCGTGGCAGACCTGAGCGGTTTCGACTCGCTGGCACTGGCAGAGAACGTAGCCAACTTTCCTCTGCCCATCATCACGGGTATCGGCCACGAGCGCGACGAAAGCGTCATCGACTTCGTCTCGCACACACGGGTGAAGACGCCGACGGCAGCTGCCGCCTTCCTCATCGACTATCTGGAGACGACCTACGACAAGGTGATGAGCGCACAGGACTTCGTCGCTCACTACGCCAAGGAGCGCATGGCGACAGAGAAGCAGCGACTGCACACACTTTCCGCTACCATCACGTCGCTATTCTCCGTCGTCAAGGTGCGACAGGAGGCGCGCCTCGCCCACCTGGGCGACCGGCTGACGCATAGCGTGGAACAGAGGCTCAAGGACGAGAGACATCAACTCAGTCTGCTTGCCACCAACCTCCAGCCTCCCTTGGAAAGACGGCTGATGAAAGAGCACCACCATCTCGACCTGCTGGAACAGAAGGCCCACGCCCTCGACCCGCGCCTGCTGCTGAAGCGCGGCTACAGTCTGACGCTCCATGAAGGAAAGGTGGTGAAAGACGCGAAGCAGCTTCGCCCAGGCGACCTCATCGAAACCCACCTGGCGCAAGGCCGAATCCGATCGAAAGTGGAGGAATAGCACCACAAGCTGCAAAAACATACGCCTACTGATTGGATTCTCAAAAAAAAAGCCTATCTTTGCAGAAGATAGGCTGCACCTCGGCATAACGAGCAAGCAAGCTTGACGTTCTGCGCTCGGTTTGCACTATCTTTGCATAAGAAATCAGTACACGGCGAAGAAGAAAACAAAGCAAAATATGAAAAAGATATTATTGTTAGGCTCAGGTGAATTGGGCAAGGAATTTACCATCGCTGCCAAGCGTGCCGGCCAGTACGTCATCGCTTGCGACAGTTACGACAATGCACCCGCCATGCAAGTGGCTGACGAGCGCGAGGTCTTCAGCATGCTGGACGGAGACGTCCTGGCAGCGGTCGTGGCCCGCCACCGCCCCGACATCATCGTGCCCGAGATCGAGGCCATCCGTACCGAGCGCCTCTTCGAGATGGAGGAGCAGGGCATACAGGTCGTCCCCTCGGCCAAGGCAGTCAACTTCACAATGAACCGCCGCGCCATCCGCGACCTCGCTGCCAAGGAACTGGGACTGCGGACGGCCAAATACTTCTATGCCAAGACGTTCGACGAGTTTAAGAAGGCTGCCGACGAGATCGGATTCCCGTGTGTGGTGAAGCCGCTGATGTCGTCGAGTGGTCACGGACAGAGCTACGTCCACAACGACGACGAGCTCGAGCAAGCCTACAAGGACGCCATGGAGGGAGCGCGCGGCGACGTCCACGAGGTCATCATCGAGGAGTTTATCGACTTCGACTCGGAGTTCACGCTCCTCACGGTGACACAGAAGCACGGTCCTACCCTCTTCTGCCCGCCCATCGGCCACATACAGAAAGGTGGCGACTACCGCGAGAGCTGGCAGCCGTTCGCCCTCCCTGCCGAGGCGCTGAAACAGGCGGAGCACATCGCCGACGAGGTGACACGCGCCTTGACGGGCTACGGACTGTGGGGTGTGGAGTTTTTCCTGACGAAAAAGGGAGAGGTGATCTTCTCCGAACTCAGCCCACGTCCCCACGACACAGGTATGGTGACACTCTCACACAGCACCAACTTCAGCGAGTTTGAACTCCACCTGCGCGCCATCCTCGGCCTCGACATCCCCGCCATCCATCTGGAGCACAACGGCGCATCGGCCGTGATCCTCTCGGGTGTGGAGAGCGAGGAGCCACTCGACTACCAACTCGACGCACTTTGTCACGAAGACCGCACGCGGGTGCGCATCTTCGGCAAGCCGACCGCACACGTCGGAAGACGCATGGGCGTGGCACTCTGCTACGACGAGGTGGGGTCTGACATCAACGCCTTGCGCGAAAAAGCCAAGCGGGTGGCACAGACGGTGCTCGGCACAGACCCCTATATGAAGAAATAAGAACGCAGCAACGGAGGACAGCAAAGGATGCTTGGAAAAATCATTCCGCTATCGAAGATCACGGACCGACGCGGCAATCTCACCGTGGCAGAACAGTTGAAAGACGTGCCGTTCGAGGTAAAGCGGGCCTACTGGGTCTATGACGTACCTGGCGGCGAAAGCCGTGGCGGTCATGCCCACAAGCAGTTGTACCAACTGATCGTGGCCTTGAGTGGTAGTTTCACCGTCAATCTCGATGACGGCAAGGAACGGCAGAGCTATCTGCTCAACCATCCGTGGGAGGGTCTGCTCATCACGCCAGGCATCTGGCGCACCCTCGACGACTTCTCTACGGGAGCAGTCTGCCTCTGTCTGGCCTCGGAACTGTATGAACCAGAGGACTACATCTACGATTACGAGGAATTTCTCAAGTACAAAGGATGTTCGAGATAAAGCGCTATGAGCCATCGCACGAGCAGGCTTGGAATGACTTCGTGGCTCGGTCGAAGAATGGCACATTCCTCTTCGACCGCCGATTCATGGACTACCATAGCGACCGCTTCGCGGATAGCAGCCTGATGATCCTGCGCAAAGGGCGCATCTATGCCTTGCTGCCCGCCAACCGCGTCGGCGACACACTCCACTCCCACCAGGGACTGACCTACGGAGGACTACTGACGGACGCCAAGGCGACGGCGGAGGGAGTCATGGAGGCCTTCGGCACACTCAACGCATGGCTCCGGAACGAGGGGGTGAGGCGAGTGACTTACAAGGCGATGCCATGGATCTACCATCGGCTGCCCGCCGAAGAAGACCTCTATGCGCTGACACAGGTCTGCCACGCCCGCTTGCTGACACGCGAGATATCCTCCACTATCCTGCTGCAACAACCGCTCCGCTTCACAGAGTCGCGGAAGTCGGGACTAAGAAAGGCCCTGCGCGAGGGACTCTACATGGAAGAGAGCGGTGATTTGGCTGCCTTCTGGCAGATGCTCGACGACAACCTCGCCTCGCGCCATCACACCCACCCGGTCCACTCGCTCGACGAGCTGCGCCTGCTGCAAGGGCGGTTTCCCCAGCAGATACACTTATACCTTATATATAATAAGGAGAAAGAACCGGTAGGAGGAACATGGGTCTTCGACACTGGACAGGTGGTCCACACGCAATATATCGCCTCGACGGAGGAGGGAAAAGCGCATGGTGCACTCGACCTGCTCTTCGACGAACTGATCAACCGTCGCTATCGCGAGGGTATCTATCTCGACTTCGGCAAATCGACAGAGGAGGGCGGACGTGTGCTCAACGAGCATCTGATATTCCAAAAAGAAGGATTCGGAGGACGCGGCGTCTGCTACGACACCTACGAATGGGAACCATAACGGGCTGAAAGAAAGGCTGTCCGACAACGGGAGGTCCAACATCTTGTCTTGTATAAAAGCATGATAGAATACTTATCATTACAGAAAATCAACGCCCTGCATGAGCAGGAGATCGTGGAAGCCGTAGAGAAGGTGGTCCGCAGCGGATGGTATCTGCACGGGCAAGCCACGGAACGCTTCGAGCGCGACTATGCCGACTTTATCGGCACACGTCATTGCATCGGCTGCGGCAACGGGCTGGATGCGCTGACGCTCATCTTCCGTGCCTACAAGGAACTGGGCGTGCTGCATGACGGCGACGAGATACTGGTGCCAGCCAACACCTTTGTGGCCTCCATCCTCTCCATCACGGAGAACGGACTGCAACCCATACTGGTGGAGCCCGACTACGAGACCTTGGAGATAGACGAGCGTCTCATCGAAAGCCACATCACGGACCGCACGCGGGCCCTGCTGTTGGTGCACCTCTATGGTCGCTGCGCCTATACGGACGAAGTAGCGGAACAGTGCCGACGCCACGGCCTGCTGCTCATAGAGGACAACGCACAGGCTCATGGTTGCCGCTACGGAAACAAGCGGACGGGATCTTTGGGTCATGCTGCTGCCCATAGTTTCTATCCAGGCAAAAACTTAGGAGCCATGGGAGACGCAGGAGCCGTGACGACCAATGACGATCAACTGGCGCAGATGGTACGCGCCTTGGGCAACTACGGATCTTCACGAAAGTACGTCTTCGACTACGTGGGCCGCAACAGTCGACTCGACGAGATACAAGCGACTCTGCTGGACGTGAAGTTGAAATACCTGGACGAAGACAACAAGCGTCGACAACAGATAGCCGACCGTTTTTACCGCGAGATCGACAACCCTCGCATCACGCTGCCAGGCAAGAGACGGTGGCTGAACGGGGAGGAGGACAACGTCTTTCACATCTTCCCCATCCTCTGCGCGGACCGGGATGCCCTACAATCCTACTTGAAGGAAAAAGGGGTGCAAACGCTCATCCACTACCCCATCCCACCACATCGCCAACGTTGCTATGCGGAGTGGGGAGATCTTTCACTCCCCGTGACGGAGCGCATCCATCGAGAGGAACTGTCCCTGCCCTGCAACCAGACGATGAGCGACGACGAGACGGATCTGATCATCGACCTACTGAATGGATTTGGCCACTCATAGTTGACAAGGTGGGCTCAGAGCAAAATAGGCAAAACGATACGCAAGCAGCCATGGAGAGGTTGTGGAAACAAAGCGTTTTTTAACGGTTATGGACAGCTTCCCCTCTTGTGTGGTCGGATAAAAAGCCGTACTTTTGCAAGTTGAAATCAAACAGAAATGCCAATAGACAATAAACAAAAAACACTTGAGCTGGGCACGCGCCCGGTGGGACGACTGCTTTGGCAGTACGCCTTGCCCGCCATGGTAGCCATGGTGGCCTCATCATTGTATAATATCGTTGACAGAATCTTTATCGGACAGATCGTTGGTCCTGACGCCATCGCTGGCTTGGCCATCACCTTCCCCTTCATGAACCTTAGTGGTGCGTTTGGCGCAGCAGTTGGCATCGGTTCTTCCACGGCCATCTCCATCCGACTGGGACAACGCGACTATGAAGGCGCAGAGAATCTGCTGGGCAACACGGTGACACTCAACCTCATCGTCGGCATCTCCCTGGGACTGATCTGTCTTCTGTTCATCGACCCCATCCTTCGCTTCTTTGGCGCAAGCGACACCACGCTGCCCTATGCACGCAGCTACATGGAGGTGATTCTCCTAGGCAATGTCGTCACCCACATGTACTTGGGCCTGAACGCAGTACTCCGTGCGGCGAGCAAACCCGAGAAGGCCATGTACGCCACCATCTTCACGGTATTGATCAACGTCGTGCTCGACATGCTATTTATATGGTGGCTTGGCTGGGGCATACGCGGCGCTGCTTTCGCCACGGTCATCTCCCAGTTGCTGGCGATGTGCTACCAGCTTCGTCTGTTCAGCAACAAGCACGAAATGCTACACCTTAAGCGAGGTATCTATGGTCTGCGTGCCGATTTGGTGAAGAACATCATAGGTATCGGCGTATCACCTTTTCTGATGAATGTGTGCGCATGCATGGTGGTGATCTTCATCAACAACCGCCTGGTCGATTATGGAGGAGACTTGGCGGTAGGCGCATACGGTATCGCCTACGGCATCGCAATGATGTTCGTGATGTTTGTCATCGGACTCAACCAGGGCATGCAGCCCATCGCGGGATACAACTACGGAAGCCAACAGATCGACCGACTGATGCGGGTGCTGAAACTCTCCATCATTGGAGCTACTTGTATCATGGTATTGGGCTGGTCTATCGGCATGTTCTGTCCGGAACTCGTCGCGCGAATGTTCACCACCGACGAGAATTTGATACGCCATAGTGCCAACGCCATGCGTATCGTGATGCTCGTCTTCCCCATCATCGGCTACCAAATGGTGGTCACCAACTTCTTCCAATGTATCGGAAAGGTGAAGATCAGCATCTTCCTCTCCCTCAGCCGACAACTCATCATCCTGCTGCCCATGCTCGGCATCCTGCCTCTGTTCTTTGGTCTGAACGGCGTATGGGCTGCCATGCCTGTGAGCGATGCAGCCGCATCTGTCATCGCAGCTGTGGTCATGTTTGTCTTTATGCGGAAATTTAAACTGAAAGCAACATCCCAAAACAATGGATAAGCAACTCATCATCAACGTAGGACGGCAGGTCGGATCGGGTGGTCTGATCATAGCCAAGATGCTTGCCAAGGCATTCGACTGCAAATTCTACGACAAGGAGATACTCAACCTTGCCGCACAGGAGAGCGGTTTCTCCGAAAAGTTCTTTGAAAAGAACGACGAGACGAAGGAGTATCTGCGCAGTCGGTTCCACATCCACGTGCCCCTGCTCGGCGAGTCGAGTTTCTACAGTAGCGACTTCTCGCAAGAAGGACTGTACAAGTTTCAGAGCGAGGCTATCAGAAAGGCCGCACAAGAGGGTCGCTGCGTCTTCGTGGGACGTACGGCAGACTACATTCTCCGCGACATGAAAGAGAAAGTAGATGTCTTCGTCACTGCCGACCTCAACGATCGTATCGAAGCGGTGGCAGAGAGACACGGACTGAGCCGCACGGAGGCCAAGAAGTACATACAGAACAAGGAGGCCACGCGCGCCGGATACTACAATTACTACACAGGAAAGAAGTGGGGCGCGGCGGAGAGCTATGACCTCTGCGTCAACACCTCCGTCCTGGGCATGGAGCAGACGGCACAGTTTATCGAACAATTCATCCGCCAACGGCCATGAAGCGTATCGGTATCATCAGCGACACCCATGGCTATTGGGACGAAAGGTACGAACAGTACCTCGGCGAGTGTGATGAGATCTGGCACGCCGGAGACATCGGATCGATGGAGGTAGCGGACCGCTTTGAGGCGATGAAGCCCATCTTCCGTGCCGTGCATGGCAATATCGACGGAGGCGACGTGAGGCGCTGCTATCCCGAACGGCTACGCTTCCGTTGTGAGGAGGCCGACGTACTGCTGAAGCATATCGGCGGCTATCCTGGCAACTACGACCGGTCGGTGGCGCACACGCTCTATGCCATGCCGCCCGACCTCTTCGTCTGCGGCCATTCGCATATCCTAAAGGTGATGCACGACAAGACGCTAAACCTCCTGCACATCAACCCAGGAGCGGCAGGTCTGCAGGGCTGGCAACCAGAACGAACACTCGTCAGGCTGACCGTCGATGGCAAGCAGTTTAAAGACTGCGAGGTCATCACGCTGGGAGAGAGAAGAAAGTCCGCATGGACATAAAAGGAACCAATCGAAATATCAAAAAAAGACATAACAAATGAAAACCTATCTCGTGACAGGTGCTGCCGGATTCATCGGCGCCAACTTCATCAAATATCTCCTCCACGACAAGTATAAGAACGAGGAGATCAAAGTCATCGTGCTCGACGCCCTCACCTATGCAGGCAACTTGGGCACAATCAAAGACGACATCGACGGTAAGCGTTGTGTCTTCGTCAAAGGAGACATTCGCGACCGCGCCCTGGCCGACCAACTGTTCGGAGAGTATGATATAGACTATGTGGTAAACTTCGCCGCAGAGTCGCACGTGGACCGCTCCATAGAAGATCCACAGCTGTTCCTTTCCGTTAACATCCTGGGCACACAAAACTTGCTGGACGCTGCCCGTCGCGCATGGGTCACAGGCAAGGACGAACAGGGATATCCGACGTGGAAGCCAGGAAAGCGCTACCATCAGGTATCGACCGACGAGGTCTATGGTTCTCTGGGTGAAGAGGGCTACTTCACGGAGAAAACGCCCTTGTGCCCCCACAGTCCCTATTCGGCCAGCAAGACTTCCGCCGACCTGATCGTCATGGCTTATCATGACACGTATCATGCACCGGTAAGCATCACCCGCTGCTCCAACAACTACGGTCCTTACCACTTTCCCGAGAAACTGATTCCGCTCATCATCAACAACATCCTGGCTGGCAAATCGCTGCCCGTCTATGGTAAGGGTGAGAATGTACGCGACTGGCTCTATGTGGAGGACCATTGCAAGGCCATTGACCTGGTAGTGCGCGAAGGCAAAGAGGGAGAGGTCTATAATGTAGGTGGTCATAACGAGATGAAGAACATCGACATCGTGCGCCTGACAATCCGCACCATTCATGACATGATGGAGAAAGACAAGGCATTGCGCTCGATATTGAAGAAGCAGGTACGCGACGCAGTGACAGGTGACATAGACATCAGTTGGATCAACGACGACCTGATCACCTTCGTGGCCGACCGACTGGGCCACGACCAGCGCTACGCCATCGACCCGACGAAGATCAAGAACGAACTGGGCTGGCAGCCGGAAACGAGGTTTGCCGACGGTATCGTGAAGACCATTCGCTGGAACCTGGAGCACCAAGACTGGATAGAGGAGGTGACATCGGGCGACTACCAGAAATATTACGACGAGATGTATGGCGACGAGCGGCATGGACGCACTCTCTAAGGAGTTGCACGACTTCCTCTGCCGACTGGGTGAGCACCCGGAACAGGTCAGCGACAAACTGCAAGGTTATACGCAGGCCCTCCTCCAACTGCTCACCCCTGCCGACGAACTGCTCGTCAAAGGTCGCTACGGCATCTTGGGCAGCACGAAAGAGAGCATAGCTCAACTGGCCAATCGATTCAACACCGACGAGAATACGGTAGAAGCCGTACTACAGCAATGTCTAAGGAAAATAGCCATCACGCCGGAATGGCAGGACATCAAAGCGCTGACGCAACTCAAAGCCATTCGATTGAAATAGGGAGTAGGCGACAAACTGGTCGCCCACTCCCTACGAACTAAAACAATATGGAAAAGAAAATCAATTACGAAGCCGCACTCTCCGAAATCGAAGAGATAGTCAACAAGATGGAAAACGACGAGTTTGACATCGACCAACTCTCCGCAAACCTAAAGCGTGCACAGACACTTATCAAACTTTGCCGTGACAAGCTGACCAAGACCGACGCGGAAATCAAGAAACTTCTCGGCGAAGAAAAGGAGTGAGCAGAGGGAAATGAACGGGCCCAAAATAGAGGGGAAAAAAGAAAACTGAAAATAAAGCCCTTATATTTTGCCCGTGTAATTTAAAATCATTACCTTTGCAAGCAAATAACAAAAACCAAAAAAATAGATTTAGCGTATTATGAAAGATTTGGATTGGGGCAGCCTTACCTTTGGCTACGTGCCCACAAACTACAATGTTCGTTGCTACTATCACAACGGAAAGTGGGGAGAGATTGAGGTTTCTTCCGATGAGTATGTCCACATCCACATGGCATCTACCTGCCTGCACTATGGCCAGGAGGCCTTCGAGGGTCTGAAAGCATACCGTTGCCCGGACGGCAAGGTACGCGTATTCCGCCCCGAGGAGAACGCTGCACGTCTGCAGAGCACCTGCCGTGGTATCGTCATGCCGGAGCTTCCCACCGACCTTTTCGTTGAGATGGTAGAGAAAGTAGTGCGCCTGAACCAGGACTTCATCCCTCCCTACGAGAGCGGCGCTACCCTCTATCTGCGTCCATTGCTCGTCGGTACGTCAGCACAGGTCGGCGTTCACGAGGGCCAGGACTATCTCTTCCTTATCTTCGCAACTCCCGTAGGTCCGTACTTCAAGGGCGGATTCAGCACCAACGCTTACGCCATCACGCGCGAGTTTGACCGCGCAGCACCGTTCGGAACGGGTAAGTACAAGGTGGGTGGCAACTATGCCGCTTCCCTCCGCGCTCACAAGATTGCCAAGGAGAAGGGTTATGCTTCAGAGTTCTACCTCGACGCCAAGGAGAAGAAGTACGTCGATGAGTGTGGCGCTGCCAACTTCTTTGGTATCAAGGAGAACACCTACATCACGCCGAAGTCTTCTTCTATCCTCCCCAGCATCACTAACAAGAGCTTGATGCAGATTGCCGAGGATTTGGGCCTGAAGGTGGAGCGTCGCCCCATCCCCGTAGAGGAGCTTGCTACCTTCGAGGAGGCTGGCGCCTGCGGTACCGCCGCTGTTATCTCTCCGATCTCTCGCCTCGACGATATCGACGAGGGCAAGAGCTACAACTTCGGCGAGAAGCCCGGACCCATCTCTACGAAACTCTACGAGACACTTCGCGGTATCCAGTATGGCACCATCGAGGACAAGCACAACTGGACGCGTGTCGTTATTGAATAAATGGTATTATAATAAACGATAAAGATTAAAAAATCCGATGCCTCTGACTTGTGACAAGCCGGAGGCATTTTTTTTATACAGCCCCGAGAACACATCACATATTATAATAAGGTACAGGAGAAAAACGGATGGGTACAAAAAAAAGATGAGTAAAGGAAAAATCCTAAACTCACCTGCTAACTGTGTCGACACTTGGATTCGAACCAAGGACCCCCACCATGTCAAGGTGATACTCTAACCAACTGAGCTATGCCGACTCTACATTCTTCTTCAACCTTGTTTGCTTTGCAAACGAAGTTCTCAAAAGCGGGTGCAAAGATACGACTTTATTTTCAAACCTCCAAAACTTTTAGCCACCAATTAAC
>OJRR01000505.1_pt1 | contig 13072 bp, 8 predicted proteins | sample 1599251 | NCBI WGS metagenome assembly OJRR01 (sample SAMN03922536, study PRJEB24848) | human gut metagenome | isolation source: stool sample | host: Homo sapiens | place: Germany | collected 2010-05
CCAACCTGTACCAGTTTGCCAATGTTGCCAACCGCAAGGTGTTTATCCTGACGGATTCCGGCGTACCGGAGCAGTATGCCCAGACCGTGCTGGCCCAGTGCCCCAATGGAATGGTGTACACTGTGCCCCAGGGCGAAGCCAGCAAAAGCCTGAAAGTGTATGGCCAGGTGCTGCAGGCCATGCTGGAGTTCAACATGACCCGCAAGGACCTGCTGGTGACCGTCGGCGGCGGCGTTGTGGGGGATTTGGGCGGGTTCTGCGCGGCATCTTATATGCGCGGCATTGATTTTGTCAACTGCCCCACCACCACCCTTTCCCAGATCGATTCCTCCATTGGCGGCAAAACCGCCATTGACCTGGGCGAAACCAAAAACATTGTTGGCGCTTTCTGGCAGCCCAAGGTGGTGCTGGTGGATTTTGATGCCCTGGCAACGCTGCCCCGCCGCCACTTTGTCAACGGCCTGGCGGAGGCCATCAAGGCGGGTCTGATTGCTGACCCGGAGCTGTTTGCCCTGTTTGAGTGTGAACACCCCGAAGAAAACATTGAGCGCATCATCTACCGTTCCCTGCGCGTGAAGAAGAACGTGGTGGAAAACGATGAGCACGAGCAGGGCCAGCGCGCCTGCCTGAACTTTGGCCATACCATCGGCCATGGCATTGAGGCTGTCAAGGGGGTGCGCGGCCGCCGCACCAACGGCCTGTTCCATGGCGAGTGCGTGGCGCTTGGCATGCTGCCTATGATCGAGGATAAATCCCTTGTGCGCCGCACCCGCGCCATCTACCGCACTTTGGGCCTGCCCACCCGCACGGGTGTGGACAAAAATAAGGTGCTGAGCTATATGCAGCACGACAAAAAGAGCGCGGGCAGCACCATTACCGTCATCAAGGTGCCCGGCCTGGGCTGCTGGCGCGCCGATAAGATTCCCATGACCGAACTGCCCGCCCTGCTTGGCATCAAGGAAAACGAGGACTGAGCCGATGAAAAATACCTTTGGCAATGCATTGGGCCTGACCATTTTTGGCGAAAGCCACGGTGCCGCCGTCGGCGCTGTGCTGGACGGCCTGGCCGCGGGGTTGCCGGTGGATGAAGCGTACATCGCCGAGCGGATGGACCGCCGCCGCGCCCGCGGAGATGGGCTTTCCACCGCCCGCACCGAGCCGGATGTGGTGGAGTTTTTGAGCGGTGTGGTCAACGGCCATACCACCGGCACCCCCATCACCATGATGATCCGCAACACCAACACCCGCAGCGGAGATTATGCAAAAACGGCGGATCTGCTGCGCCCCGGCCACGCGGATTACACGGCATATGCCAAATATGAAGGCTGGCAGGACGCCCGCGGCGGCGGCCACTTTTCCGGCCGCATCACCGCAGCCAGCGTGGCTGCGGGTTCGATCTGTGAGCATATTCTGGCACAGCGCGGTATTAAAGTGTATACCCACATTGCCCGCTGTGCCGGGGTGGAGGATGCTCCGCTTTCCAGCTCTGCCGGTTTGATTATGGCGGAACCACAGCCGGGCCATTTTGCCCTGTTGGACCCCGAAAAAGAAGCCCCCATGCAGGCAGCCATCCGCGCAGCCGGGGCCGAGGGCGACAGCGTGGGCGGTATTCTGGAAACTGTCATCACCGGGGTGCCCGCGGGCATCGGCGAACCGTTCTTTGACAGTGTGGAAAGTGAGATCGCCCACCTGGCGTTTGCCATCCCCGCTGTCAAAGGCATTGAGTTTGGCGCGGGCTTTGCATTTGCGGACCTGCGCGGCTCCCAGGCAAACGACCCGTTTACCATGCGGGACGGCAAAGTGGTAACGGCCACCAACAAAAACGGCGGCATCAACGGCGGCATTGCCAACGGCATGCCCATTGTGTTCCGCACGGCGGTAAAGCCCACCCCCAGCATTTATAAAGAACAGGATACCGTGGATTATATCGCCAAGGCAGATGCAAAACTGCAGATCAAGGGCCGGCACGACCCCTGCATTGTGCCCCGTGCTGCTGTGGTGCAGAACACCCTGGCAGCATTTGCCGTGCTGGACCTGCTGACCGTGCGTTACGGTACGCTGGGGCAAAAGTAATACAGCCGAAGCAAACAGAAAGGAAGCGCAACATGGAATACGGTCTGATCGGAGCCAAACTGGGCCACAGCTATTCCAAAATCATCCATGAGGCCGTGTGCGGCTATTCCTATGAGCTGCATCCGCTGCCCACGGAGGAAGAAGCCCATGCCTTTATGCAGGCAAAGGCGTTCAAAGCCATCAATGTTACCATCCCGTACAAAAAGCTGGTCATCCCATATTGCGATGAGGTGGAACCACGTGCGGCGGCCATCGGCGCAGTGAACACCGTGGTCAACCGGGATGGCAAGCTGTATGGCTATAATACGGATTATACCGGCTTTGCCTACCTGGCCCGCTGCCACGGCGTGAAGTTTGCCGGGGCTGTGGTGCTGGTGCTGGGCACCGGCGGCACCCACAACACCGTCACGGCTGTCTGCCAGGACGCCGGAGCCAAACAGGTGCTGACCGCCAGCCGCACCGGCAAGGACGGTGCCCTGACCTATGAGAAAGCCCAGCAGCACCCGGAAATCAATATCATTATCAACACCACCCCGGCGGGCATGTACCCCAACAACGGCAGCTGCCTGCTGGACCTGCATGCCTTCCCCAAGCTGGAAGCCGTGCTGGACTGCGTTTATAACCCGTTCCGCACCGAACTTTTGCTCCGTGCGGAGGAACTTGGCGTGCCCGCCTACTGTGGGTTCGAGATGCTGGTGGCGCAGGCAGTGTACGCGGCGGAGCACTTTACCGGCCAAAAGCTGCCGGAAGCTGTGATCGCTGACACCCACCGCAAGCTCAAGCGAGATCTTTCCAACGTGGCCATCATCGGAATGCCGGGCTGTGGCAAGTCCACCATCGGGCGTGCCCTGGCCAAAACGCTGGGCAAAACCTATGTGGATCTGGATGAAGTGATCGAGAAAAACATCGGAATGCCCATCCCGGATATCTTTGCGCGTGAAGGCGAGGCATCGTTCCGCAAGTACGAATCTCAGGCTGTGGCGGAGATCAGCAAGCAGACACGGCAGGTCATCGCCTGCGGCGGCGGGGTGATCAAAACACCGGGCAACGCCCGCGCCCTGCGCCAGAACGGCCCTGTGCTGTGGGTGCAGCGCCCGGTCGAACGGCTGGCAACCGGCGGGCGGCCGCTTTCCACCGGGCTGGACGCCCTGCGCAAGATGGAAGCCGAGCGGATGCCGCTTTACCGCGCAGCGTCCGATGCCGCGGTGGATAACACCGGCCGCCTGGAAAACACAGTAGAAACCGCCGTGCAGGCGTTTGAAACAACATTTGATGCCTGAACGGCACGAAAGAGGGGAACACCGTGGAAGCAACCGTTGCAGCCATTGAACCGGGCCGCCTGGCCGGAACCGCTGCCGTGCCGCCCAGCAAAAGCGCGGCACACCGCGCTGTGGTGTGCGCGGCCCTGGCCGCCGGTACCAGCCACATTGGCAATGTGGAATTTTCGCAGGATATTCTGGCCACGTTGGGGGCTGCCCAGCAGCTGGGGGCCAAGGTGGAGCGGGGCGAGCATGAGCTGACCATTACCGGCCGCGGCAATGCAGACGGTTTTGCCACCATTACCCGCCCGGTGTTCTGCAACGAAAGCGGCAGCACACTGCGGTTTATCCTGCCGCTGTTCAGCCTGACGGCCCAAAAAGTGCGCTTTACCGGCGCAGGCCGCCTGATGCAGCGCCCGCAGGAAATTTATGCCCAGCTGTTTGAGCGCCAGGGGCTGCGTTTTGAACAGAACGAACAGGGCATTACGATTTTTGGCCGCCTGTGCCCCGGTACCTTTACGCTGCCGGGCAATGTGTCCAGCCAGTTCATCAGCGGGCTGCTGTTTGCCACCCCGTTGATGGAAGCCCCCAGCACCATTGAGGTGCGCGCTCCCTTTGAAAGCCGCAGCTATGTGGACCTGACCACAGACGCGATGCAGAAATTTGGCGTTAAAGTTTCGGTTCGCGCCCGCAAGGATGGCTCCGCCACCTACAAAGTGGCAGCGCCGCAGCATTATGCGGCAGCAGACATGGATGTTGAAGGCGATTACAGCCAGGCGGCGTTTTTGGCCGTGCTGGGCAGCACTGTGGGCGGCATTACGATAACGGGTCTGCCCTCCGGTTCCCACCAGGGAGACCGGGTGATCCTGGATATCTTAAAGCAGTGCGGCGCAAAGTTTGAGCGCAGCGGCAGCCATGTGACCTTCCATCGCAGCCTGCTGAAGGCGGTGGAGATCGACCTGGCCGATTGCCCAGACCTTGGCCCGGTGCTCATCGCACTGGGGTGCTTCTGCAGCGGTACCACCATCATCCGCAACGCCGGGCGGCTGCGCATTAAAGAGTGTGACCGCATTGCCGCTATGCAGGAAGAGCTTGCCAAGATGGGCGGCACGGTAAAAGCGGACGGCGATACCCTGACAATTGAGGGCTGCGCCCTGCACAAGCCCACGGCGCCGCTGAACGGCCATAACGACCACCGCATTGTAATGGCAATGGCCGTTGCTGCCCTGGCCGCAGGCCAGCCGGCGGTCATCGAGGGGGCCAACGCGGTCAACAAAAGCTGGCCGGATTTCTTTGAGGTCATCAAGGGCCTGGGAGCCCATGTAACAAATCAGGGGTGAAAGCAAAATGGACGGGATGGATAAAAACAAAACGTTTTTAATTGTGGGCCTGGGCCTGCTGGGCGGCAAATATGCCCAGGTGCTCAGCCAGAAAGGCTACCGCGTGACCGGCATTACCCACAGCCAGAGCACGCTGGATTATGCGCTGGAACACGCCTATATCTGCGAGGGCCGCAACGAAAACTTTGACGACCTGGTGCAGAACGCGGATTACATCATCTTTGGCCTGTACCCCACTGTGCTGCTGGAATGGGTCAAGCAGTACGGCCACCTGGTCCGCCCCGGCACGCTGGTAACCGATGTTTCCGGCGTAAAGCGCGGCGTGGTGGAGCCGGTGCAGCAGATGCTGCCGGAGGGCGTGGAGTTCATTGCCAGCCACCCCATGGCCGGCCGTGAGACCAACGGCGTGGCCCACAGTGCCGAGGTAAACTTTGCCCCGGCAAACTTTATCATTACCCCCACCGAAAAAAACACCCCGGAAGCCATTGAATGGTGCCGTACCCTGGCCCGCACACTGGGGTTTGCCCGCATTAGCGTGCTCAGCCCGGCAGAGCATGACCACATGATCGGCTATGTCAGCCAGCTGTGCCATGCCATTGCCGTCAGCCTGATGTGCGCCAGCGATAACACCGAGCTTGCCAAGTATACCGGGGACTCTTTCCGCGACCTGACCCGCATTGCGCGCATCAACGATAAAATGTGGGCGGAGCTGTTCTTGTGGAACAAGGATAACCTGATTAGTGAGATCGATATGTTCAGTGATGCACTTGCCACCATGCGCCAGAAACTGGTGGATGACGACCGCGAAGGGCTGGAAAAAATGTTCCGCCTTTCCACCGAGCGCCGCAAGGCATTTGATAAAAAATAACCGGGAAGCCGGTCTGTTTTGCCGGAAGGGAGGCGGCCTTTATGCCCCGTAAAGAAGGACAAAAATTAAAGCTGCTTACGTTGTTGGAAATTTTTGTGCGGGAAACCGACGAAAAGCACCCCATCAGTGTGCCGCGCATGGTAGAACTGCTGAAAGAGCGCGGCATTGTGGCAGAGCGCAAAAGCGTGTATGACGATATCCAGACCCTGAACGAAATGCCGGATACCCCCTTTGAGATCGTGCAGCAGCGCGGCCGCGGGGGCGGGTATTATATGGTGGATACCCCGTTTGAACTGGCGGAGCTGAAACTGCTGGTGGACGCTGTGTATGCCAGCAAGTTCATCACCGCGCGCAAAAGCAAGGTGCTGATCGAAAAGCTGGGACGGTTCACCTCCCGCTACCGCCAGGAGGAGCTGGACCGCAAGGTGCTGGTTTCCGGCCGGGTGAAAAGCCAGGAGGAAAAGATCCTTTACAGCGTGGATACCCTGCACAGCGCCATCACCGCGGGCAACCAGGTGCGGTTCAAATACTGTGACTGGGACCTGCAAAAGCAGATGGTGCCCCGTCATGAAGGCCAGCTGTACACCGTCAGCCCCTGGGTGATGGTGTGGGAAAACGGAAACTATTATATGATCGCCTATACCGAAGGCCGTCTGAAGCACTACCGCGTGGATAAAATGCGCAAGGTGGAGCTGCTGCCGGATACCGAACGTGAAGGCGCTGAGGAATACGCCGAATTTGACGTAAACCAGTATATGCAGCAGATGTTTGATATGTTCAACGGCCCGGTGCGCAAAGTGACCATGCGGTGCGAAAACCGCCTGGCCGGGGCGATGATCGACCGGTTTGGCACGGGGGTTACCCTGGTGCGCAACCCGGATGGCGACCACTTTAATGTGGTGGTAAATGTGCAGGTCAGCCCCCGGTTTTACGGCTGGGTGGCCGGCTTTGGCACAGGGATCGAAATTCTGGACCCACCCAGCGTGCGTGCAGAAATGAAGAAAAAGCTGGATGAGCTGGAGGGCCTTTACCGCTGATGCAGACAGCAAAACAAAAGCTCAAGCGCGCAGCACCGTGGCTGTTTTTGCTGCTGGTGCTGGCCGGGCTTGCCGCAGTGCGCGGTCTTGCCGCCAATTATGAGATCGGGTACGAGATCATGAACGGCGACTTCCAGAATTATAACCCGGTGCGCCACCTGCTGGCCGGGCAGGTACCTTATCGTGATTTTACCGTCTACCTTGGTGCGGGCGAGCTGTACAGCGTGGGCGGTTTGCTGCTGGTGCTGGGCAACAGCTTTGGCCGCAGCATGTTTGCCACAAACTTTTGCACCTGGTTCTATTTTGAGCTGCTGGTGCTGGCGGTCTGCCTGGTGGTCATCGGCACTGCCCGTGCGGCCCGCGCGGCAGCGCTGGCGCTGTGCAGCATGTTTTTTGCCTATGTGCAGGGGGCAAACCTGCCGTTTGCCGGTCAGGTGAACACCCTGCTGAGCTATGCCGCCGCCAACGGCAACAGCGCCCGCATGATGCGCTCCGCCGCTTTAACACTGGCGGTGCTGGTCATCCTGCTGGGACTGCATTTCTGGCAGCAGGATACAAGCAGGCGGCTGTTGGCCCCGGCGGTGCTGGTGCCCTTTGCCGCAGGCTTTTTTGTGCCTTGGAGCAATGATATGGGCGGCGCTGCCTATATTTCCATTGCGCTGGGGTATGGGCTGTATCTCATCCGGCTGTATCGCAGTTCCATCGGTAAAATTGTGGTGCAGACACTGCGCTACATCGTTACCAGTGTGGTGGGGCTTGGCGTTTCGGTGCTGCTCATCAGCTGGGGGCACCCGCTGGCCTGGCTGCGCCAGACCCGCGGAACCAGCGCTTACCAGACTTGGTATTACGGCAATACCCTCAGCGACCGGGTGTGCAGCGTGGCAGACCTGCACTGGCCGGGCGCGGCAGTGTTCTGCCTTGCGGCGGCACTGGCGTTTGCCATCGGTATTTTTGTCTGCCGCAGCAAACGCTCTGCTGTGTTGGCGGCCGGGGGCTTTGCCCTGACACTGGGCATGGTGCTGTGGAACCTGCTGTACGGCATGGTCAGTGCCTCCAACAATGGGCCCACGGGCGGTGCAGCGGCACTGGCTGCCGTACTGGCCCCGGCGTGTATCATCAAAGCGGTGCTGCTGGTTTGCCAAAAGGTAAGCTTTCCGCAGGTTGCAGCGCGCATTGTGCCCGCAGGCTGTGCGGTGCTGGGGGCCGCTGTGCTGGCCGTCGGCATGGCCGGGCAGGTGCAGACCCGCATTGGCGGGCACGAGGGCTATACCTTTGTGCCGGAGCTGGGCGGCTGGATCGGCGACCAGGCCGAAAAGCTGGCAACCGAAAAGGAACTGACGGCGGGCAAGCGGCTGTTTGGCACCTATTCCAGCGCGCTGGAAGCCATGACTGGCCAGCTGCAGCCTACCGGCACGGATTACATCATCCATGCCCTGGGGGATCGCCAACGCCTGGCGTACCTGCAAACCTTCCAGCAGGGGAATTTTGACATTGTCGTGACCCCCAGCCCCAAGGTGGCCCCGCCGGAGCGGTGGAGCCGCAACGCCAACTGGTGGTTCTACCGGGAGCTGTACCGTTACTGGCAGCCGGTGGCAAACACCTTCCAGTCCGGCGGCATGCACCTTTTCTGGGAGCGCACCGGAACCGATAACAATCTGAACGTGGAAACCACGACCGCTGCCACCCTGCAGGGAGATGGCACTGTGCTGGTGACCGTAACGGCGGCGGACGCGGATTTTTGCGGTGTGGCGGATGTAACGCTGCACTATGGGCTGGTCAGCTCTGACAGCATGGACCACCCGTTTGACCGGCAGTTCCTGCATGTGACCTGTGTGACGGAAAACGAACTCTGCGCCGCCGCGGAACGCGACACCAACCAGGGCGATTTCTACCTGCCCACCGACCGCGACAGTTACGAGGTGCCTATCACCATTTCCAACGGTGTGGGGCAAATTCTGCTGACGGCAAAATCCGGCAGCGGCACCGTGTACCCGCAGGTAAACGCAGTTGAAGTGAATGCGACGTATCAGGATTGGGAGTACTTCTTCGAGTAACGCGGAAAAAACTGCAGGTCCGGCAGCGGGAGTGGAAAGTTGTAAAATCTGCTTCAGCGCCGCAGCAAAACCGCCGTTGGTTGAAACCGGATGGATTTTATGATATACTAAAATGATTGAAATATGGCGTACAGAGAGGGGGCAGCAGGATTGCTCAGTGAAAATCAGCGTATCAGGGGCTTGATCAGCAGTGTGATTGATATTGTGCTGCTGATTGCCGCATACCTGCTGGCCAATTTCCTGCGCTTTAACTGGCTGCCTTTTTTTGAGGAGGGCGGCGCCGGCCCGGCACTGGATATTGCCCGCAGCCCTATGGTTGCCTTGGGGTGGGCGGGCTACGCCGTGGTGATGGTGCTGCTCTATTGGAGCCGCGGGCTGTATAACCCCTCCCGCCTGCGGGGGCTGTGGCAGCGCAGCACCACCATTGCGTTCGGCAACGCGCTGGGCGTGGTGGGCTTTATGGCGCTGCTCTTCGTTTTCCGCCTGCAAAACTTCTCCCGCGGGGTCATGCTGCTGCTGTACGGGTTCAGCACCGGCTTTTTGATCTTCAAGCGGATGATCAAGCGCTGGTATGACCGTGCCCGCAACCGGAAAGGGGAGGACCTGCGCCATATCTTGCTGGTCGGCGGCGGCGATATGGCTGCCAAGTACCTGCTGGCACTCGAACATAACCCGTATTATGGCTTCCATGTGGATGGCTACCTGGCGCCTTATGCCAACCCGGACCTGGATGTGCGCTACCTGGGCGGATATGACAAAATGGAAGTCACGCTGGATGAACCCGGCATTGACGAGGTGGTGGTGGCCCTGGATGCCGCCGAGATGCACATGCTGACCCGCGCCTTTGCCGCCTGCGATAAGCACGGCACCCGCATTACCATGGTGCCGTTTTATAACGATTACCTGCCCGCCCGCCCCACCATTGATGTGCTGGGCGATTGTAAGCTCATCAACATCCGGCAGACGCCGTTTGATAATATCCTGAACGCCTTTATCAAGCGCGCCATGGATGTGGTGGGCAGCCTGGTGCTGATTGTGCTCACCAGCCCCATCATGCTGGGGGTAGCCATCGGTGTCAAGCTGTCCAGCCCTGGGCCGATCATCTTTAAGCAGGAGCGCGTGGGGCTGAACAAACGCCCCTTTATGATGTATAAGTTCCGCTCCATGCGGGTGAACGCCGCCGAGGATTCGGCCTGGAGCACCAACAGCGACCCACGCAAAACGCGGTTCGGCAGCATTATCCGCAAATTCAGCCTGGATGAACTGCCGCAGTTTTTCAATGTATTAAAAGGGGATATGAGCCTGGTTGGCCCGCGGCCAGAGATCCCGTTCCATGTAGAGCATTTTAAGGAAGAAATTCCCCGTTACCTGGTGCGCCAGCAGGTGCGCCCCGGCCTGACCGGCTGGGCGCAGATCAACGGCCTGCGCGGTGACACTGATATTGCGGAGCGTATCCGTTATGATATCTGGTACATCGAAAACTGGACCGTTGCACTGGATATCAAAATTTTGTTCCGCACCGTGTTTGGCGGTAAAATGGTCAACGATGAAAAGATCCAGTAACCAACCAAAGGAGGGCTGAGGATGAAAAACGGCAAGCCGAAGGTAGCCATTGTGCATGACTGGCTGGTGGCATACGCCGGTGCAGACCGCGTGGTGGACTGTATGCACCATGTTTTCCCTGATGCACCCATCTATACCCTCGTCTATGACGAAAACAACATGCCTGCGTGGTTCAAGGATTATGATATCCGCACCACCTATCTCCAAAAGCTGCCTTTTGCCACCAAGCTGTACCGTGCCATGCTGCCGTGGATGCCCCGCGCGTTTGAAGCACTGGATCTTTCGGAATACGATATGGTCATTTCGTCCTGCTCTTCCTGCAGCAAGGGCGTGATCACCCGGCCGGACGCCGTGCATATCTGCTACTGCCATACGCCCACCCGCTATGTCTGGGATTTTTATTATACCTACCGCAACAATGCCAACGCGCTGGTGCGGGCGGTCATGCCCGGCCAGATGCTCAAGCTGCGCCAGTGGGATAAGTGCGCCGCGGACCGGGTGGACTATTTTATCGCCAACTCGCATTATATTGCCAAGCGCATCAAAAAATATTACCGGCGCGACAGTGATGTGATCTACCCCTGCGTGCATATCAACGAAGAACCCTTTGTGCCCAAAGAGGATTTTTACCTTGTGGTGGGCCGCTTTACCTGGTACAAGCGGATTGACCTGGCTGTGGCAGCCTGCACCAAGCTGAACAAGCCGCTGATCGTGATCGGCGGCGGCGGCGAGGGCGACAAGCTGCGCGCCATGGCCGGCCCGACCATCCGCTTTTTGGGCGGCGGCCTGAGCGACGAAGAGGTGCGCGGCTATTATCTGCGCGCCAAGGCGTTCCTGTTCCCCGGCGAGGAGGATTTTGGCATTACCCCTGTGGAAGCCCAGAGCGCAGGCACCCCGGTGTTGGCCTTTGGCCGCGGCGGCGCCTGTGAGACTGTGCTGGACGGCAAAACCGGCCTGCTGTTTGACGAGCAGACACCCGAAAGCCTGGAAGCCTGCATCCAGAAGTTTGAGACCGAAGGCGTGGCTTATCCCCCACAGCAGATCCGGGAACACAGCCGCAGCTTCAGCGAGCAGCGCTTTGAGGACGAGCTGCGGGATTACTGCACCCGCCGCTATGCGGACTGGCAGCGTGAGCTGGAAGCCTGCTCTCACCACGAAACCGCCAAGGAGGCCGAAGAGTGAACCCCATTGTGATCAATGGCACAGTGCTGTGTGACCCCATCACGGGCATTCCGCGCTTTGTGTATGAAGTTGTGACCCGGCTGGACCCCCTGCTGGATGGCACCGGCCTGGATGTGCGGCTGTGCTACCGGGACGATGGCCGCCCGCTGCACCTGCCCGAACTGAAAAACATCAAAATTGTTCCGCTCAAGGCCATTAAGTATAGTTACAATCTGGTGGTGCTGCCGCGCTACCTGCGCAAACACCACGCCTTTTACGTTGGCCTTGCCAGCGATATGCTCATGACCCGCCGCAGCGTGGTGGTGCTGCATGATATCCGCCCCCTGGTAATGAAAACCGACCGTGCGTTTTTCCGCTTCAAGTTCTGGTTCCACTGCCTTTCCACCAAATGGTTTGCCCGGCGGGTGTTCACCGTCAGTGATAACCAGCGCCACCTGATCAGCGAGCGGTTGGGCATCCCACTGGATAAGATCGGTGTGACCTATAACGGCTGGGAGCATCTGCAGAACGTCCAGCCGGACATGACGGTGTTTGACAAGCTGCCCGGCGTGAAGAAAAAAGAGTATTATTACGCACTGGGAAGCCTGGCCGGGCACAAAAACTTTAAGTGGGTGCGCGAGGTTGCCGCCCGCAACCCGGATAAAACCTTTGTTGTGGCCGGCGGCAAGGACCTTGCTGCCTTTGGCAGCGCCGAAGCAGATGCTGCCCAAAACACCAGCAATATCTTTTACCCCGGCTATGTGACGGACGGCCAGAACAAAGCGCTGATGCAGAATTGCAAAGGCTTTTTGCACCCCGCTGTGTTTGAAGGGTTCGGCATTCCGCCGCTGGAAGCGCTCAGCCTGGGGGCACCCATCGCCCTGGCCCGTGCCAGCTGCCTGCCGGAGCTGTATGGCGATACCGCCCGCTACTTTGATCCCTATGACTATGATGTGGACCTTGACGCGCTGTTTGCCAAGCCTGCGGCCCCGCCGGACAAAGTGCTGGCCAAGTACAGCTGGGAGAAAACCGCACGGTTCTGGCTGGACGAGATCAAAAAGTGCGCGGAAGCGTAAGAGTGGTTGGGACAGCCCCCGAAAAATAGAAGCACATAACGGTTCGGCAGGGTGGGGCTGCCTCGCCCTGCAGGATAGGGAAATACCTCTTACGCAGGGGGACATGCGGTGCGCCTACGCTGTGCACAGATGTTACGTGCATCAAGCTGTATAACCCACCCCGCTGCATACCCCAAAATCACGCACCTGAAACACAAAAATCTACCCGCAAAAGGGAAGTGAATATCATTGGATAAAATAGCAGTTCTTATCCCCTGTTATAACGAATCTCAGACAGTACAAAAGGTTGTGATGGATTTCCGCCGTGTTCTGCCGGAAGCTACGATCTATGTGTACGATAACAACTCTACCGATGGCACGGCAGACTTGGCCCGCACAGCCGGTGCCGTGGTGCGCCACGAATACCAGCAGGGCAAAGGCAACGTCATCCGCCGCATGTTCCGCGAAATTGACGCCGAAGCCTATATCATGGTGGACGGCGACGATACCTACCCGGCGGAAGCGGCCCCGGAAATGGTCAAAGCTGTTACCGAACACCAGGCTGATATGGTGGTGGGGGATCGGCTTTCCTCCACCTATTACACCCAGAATAAACGCCCGTTCCACAATTTTGGCAACGACCTGGTGCGGTTTTTTACCAA
>OJRR01000507.1_pt1 | contig 13061 bp, 5 predicted proteins | sample 1599251 | NCBI WGS metagenome assembly OJRR01 (sample SAMN03922536, study PRJEB24848) | human gut metagenome | isolation source: stool sample | host: Homo sapiens | place: Germany | collected 2010-05
AAATCAACACGGTGTCGCAAATGGGTTTTGTAGATTACTACCTCATTGTAAATGACTTTGTAAGCTACGCAAAATCATGTCAAATTCCTGTCGGACCCGGCAGAGGCTCGGGTGCAGGCTCACTTTGTGCCTACTGCATAGGCATAACCGCAATCGATCCGATAAAGTACAATCTTCTTTTTGAAAGATTTCTCAATCCCGAAAGAGTCAGTATGCCCGATTTTGATGTCGATTTTTGTAAGGAACGCAGGGGAGAGGTTATCGACTATGTCGTGCGTAAATACGGCGAAGATCATGTTGCACAGATAATTTCGTTCGGTACAATGGCGGCAAGAGGTGCAATCCGAGATGTCGGAAGGGTGCTTGAAATTCCGTATGCGACAGTAGATTCTGTTGCAAAGCTTGTTCCTATGGAACATGATATGACAATCGGGGAGGCACTGAAACTGAGTCCCGATCTGAGAAGTCGCTGCAATAACGATCCGCAGATAAAAAAACTGCTTGATGTAGCAATGAGCATTGAGGGAATGCCCCGTCACGCAACAATGCACGCCGCAGGTGTTGTAATCACCGATAAGCCCGTCAGCGACTATGTTCCGCTGTCAAAAAATGACGATAATGTTGTAACACAGTTCACCATGACGGCACTTGAAGAACTCGGCCTTTTAAAAATGGACTTCCTCGGACTCAGAAACTTAACCGTAATCAATGATGCAGAAAAGCAGATAAAACATAAAAATCCCGACTATAATCCCGATATGGTCGATGAAAACGATAAAAAAGTTTTTGAAATGTTTTCAAAAGGGTACACGGAGGGTGTGTTTCAGTTTGAAAGCCAAGGAATGAAAAATGTTCTCACTCAGCTAAAACCGGAGCGAATTGAGGACCTTATAGCCGTTACGGCACTCTATCGTCCCGGACCTATGGACAGCATTCCCGTTTATATTGACTGTCGTCACAATCCGTCGCATATTCGTTACAAACATCCGCTTTTAAAGGAAATTCTCGGAGTTACAAGCGGTTGCATAATTTATCAGGAACAGGTTATGCAGATTTTCAGAACGCTTGCAGGCTACAGTCTCGGCAGAGCGGACATAGTGCGCCGTGCAATGAGCAAGAAAAAACTTGCCGTAATGGAGTCGGAGCGTGAAATATTCATTCACGGTCTTACGGATAATGACGGAAATATCATAGTTGAAGGATGCATTCGCCGTGGGGTTGATGAAAAAACAGCAATTTCCGTATATGATGAAATGGAAAGCTTTGCACACTACGCATTTAACAAATCCCATGCGGCGGCATATGCCAACATTTCCTACAAAACTGCATGGCTCAAATGCCACTATCCCCGTGAATATATGGCGGCTCTGCTTTCAAGTGTTCTTGATAATCAAAATAAACTTGCGTCATATATCACTGAGTGCAAACGGCTCGGAATCCGTGTGTTGCCGCCTAATGTCAACGAAAGCAATCTTCATTTTACGGTCAGCGGAAACGATATCCGTTACGGACTTCTTGCCGTTAAAAATCTCGGCAGAAATTTCATAGATGAAATCATCTCGGAGCGCATAAACAATCCTTATGAAGATTTCTTTGATTTCTGCAAAAGGCTCTACGGCAGAAATATGAACAGCAGAGCAATTGAAAGTCTGATAAAATGCGGTGCATTTGACGGACTCGGAGCGAATCGCAGACAATTGCTCGCAATCAGTAAAACCGTTCTTGATGATGTTGAGTATGAAAGCAGAAGAAATGCGGGCGGTCAGATGTCGTTTTTTGATGACGCAGAAGTTGATGCTCAATCATCAAAGCCCAAAATTCCCGATTTGCCCGAATTTCCCGTTTCTGAACTTTTGCATATGGAAAACGAAATTGCGGGAATGTATCTCAGCGGTCATCCGCTCGATGAATACACAACTTTTTCAAAAGCAATCCATGCCGACAAAACGGGCGATATAATCAATAATGACAGCGGTATGTATTTTGACGGAAAAAAAGTCAGCCTTGTCTGCATAGTTGCAAAGCTGAAAACCCAGCTTACAAAAAATAACAGGATTATGGCTTTTGTCAATGCCGAGGACAGATACGGAATGCTTGAAATCGTGATTTTCCCGAATGTATATGAAAAATATTCTGCACTCCTCGGTGCAGGCGGTGCGTTGCTGTTCCGTGGAACTGTCAATTTAAAAGAAAACGAAGAGCCGAAAATCATCTGCGATTCCATAGCGTCTGCCCGTACAAACGAGGATTGCAAAAATAACCCTGTTGCAATAAAAAACACAGAACATTTTTCGCAAAATTATCAGATGCAAGCCGTGAAAAATGATACACAAAAGCCTTCTGCGTTGTATTTGCGTATTGATGACCTCAATACCGACAAATACAACCGTGCAAAGCGTGTTCTTGACATTTTTGACGGCAGAACGCCTGTTATTTTCTATCTTACCGACACTAAAAGAAAGGTGAAAGCCCCCTCGTCAATGTGGGTTGATATCAATCCTGTAATGATAAAAGAACTCAAATATCAGCTTGGTGACGAAAATGTGGTGGCAAAATAACCAAAAACAAACTTTTATTTCAGCTATTTGTAATAAAAATTAGTGAAAGCTATTGAAAATTTCGTTTTTTTGTATTATAATTTATGTTGTTAAAACACTTTATTGCATAAAAGTGCAGAAGTATATGATGCTTTACAGCGTGAAAGTGCTGAAAGCTTAGGAGGAAATTAAAATGAAAAAAGCTAAAAAAATTGTCGCAGTTGCTCTTGCGGCGGCTTCTATGTCACTCGCATTTGCAGGATGCGGCGGTTCTGCAGAAAGCTCAAAGGCAGATAATTCAGTCACGGACGGTAAGGTTTACAATATCGGTATCTGTCAGCTTGTTCAACACGAGGCTCTTGATGCCGCAACAAAAGGCTTTAAAGATTATCTTACTGAGAAACTTGGTGCAGACAATGTAAAGTTTGACGAGCAGAACGCTCAGGGCGATTCCGCAACCTGCGCCACAATCTGTAACCAGTTTGTATCTTCAAATTATGACCTTATTCTCGGCAACGGTACTGCCGCACTTCAGGCAGCATACACAGCAACACCGAATATTCCGATTCTCGGTACTTCAATCACAGACTATGGCACAGCGCTTGACAAGTCTGATTGGAACGGCGTTTCGGGTATGAATGTTTCGGGTACAACAGACCTTGCTCCGCTTGATCAGCAGGCGGCAATGCTCAAGGAGCTTTTCCCCGATGCAAAGAATGTCGGAATTCTCTACTGCTCGGCTGAGGCTAACTCAAAGTATCAGAGCGATACAATCACTCCTTATTTCAAGGATGCAGGCTATACTGTAAAATCATATTCATTTGCAGATTCAAACGATGTTGCCGCAGTTGCAAAGACTGCCTGTGACGAGAGCGATGTTCTTTACATCCCGACAGATAACACAGCGGCATCTAACACAGGTATCATCGACAATGTAGCCACAGCCGCAAAAACTCCGATTGTTGCCGGCGAAGAGGGCATCTGCAAGGGCTGCGGTGTTGCAACACTTTCAATCAGCTATGACGAACTCGGCAGAAAAACAGGCGAAATGGCTTACAACATTCTTGTAAATGGCGAGGACATCACAAAGATGAAGGTTGAGGCCGCTCCGAATGTAACAAAAGAATATATCAAAGATCGTTGTGACACATACGGAATCAAAGTTCCCGACGGTTACACAGAAATCAAAGCAGAATAATTCATATTCAGAAAAATAATATTGGCAGGGGTGCCGTGCAAGCGACACCCCGATATTTTATGTATAGGTGGTTTTTATGGATTTTTTAGCAAACTACTTCGGTTCTCTTAACCCAATGAGCTTTTTATCCGCACTTCCGGGTAATATTGCTCAGGGTATAATCTGGGGACTTATGGGACTCGGTGTATTTCTCACCTTTAAGCTTTTGAACTTTGCCGACCTCAGCGTTGACGGTTCATTTGCAACAGGCGGCGCAGTAACCGCAGTTATGCTCATCAACGGCTGTCCCGTTTGGGCAACAATCATCGTAGCAATCCTTGCAGGTCTTGCGGCAGGTCTTGTAACGGGACTTCTTCACACGCTTCTCGGAATCCCCGACATTCTCGCAGGTATCCTCACACAGATTGCTCTTTATTCAATTAACCTGAATATTATGGGAAAATCAAACCTCCCAATCAGCTACAGAAACTATACGCTTGTTGTTTCTGCAAGTAATATAAATATGGCAATTCTCGTAGGTCTTGGAATTTGTGCCATTGTAATTGCCGCAATGTATTGGTATTTCGGCACGGAACAGGGTTCAACAATCCGTTCAACAGGTTCAAACCCTGCAATGAGCAAGGCACAGGGCATTAACATCAATTTTACAAAGGTAATTGCTCTTGCACTTTCAAACGGACTCGTTGCACTTTCGGGTTCACTTTTTGCTCAGTATCAGGGCTTTGCGGATATCAACATGGGCAGAGGCGCAATCGTAATCGGTCTTGCCGCTGTAATCATCGGTGAAGTTCTCGGTGAGGCAATTTTCCGCAAGCACATGAATTTCATCATCAGAATGCTCTTTGTAATTGTCGGCGGTATTCTCTATTATATCGCAATGGGCATCGTACTCTGGCTCAAGATGCCGACAGACGATACAAAGCTTTTCACGGCAATTATCGTTGCAATCTTCCTTGCAGTTCCGTATCTCCAGAAAAAGAGAAAGACTTCATTCAAGAAAGTTGCAAAAATGAATGCTAAAAACGCACAGAAGGAGGGTTAAGAATGCTTGAAATCAAGAATGTATGGAAAACCTTTAATAAAGGCACAGTAAACGAAAAGCAGGCACTCTGCGGAGTTAATCTCACCCTCAATGACGGCGATTTTTGTACGGTAATTGGCGGTAACGGTGCAGGCAAGTCAACAACACTCAACGCAATTGCAGGCGTTTGGCCTGTTGACTGCGGTCAGATTCTCATTGACGGCAAGGATATTTCCGCATTGCCCGAGCATAAAAGAGCACCGTACCTCGGCAGAGTATTTCAGGACCCGATGACAGGCACGGTAGCCGATATGGAAATTATAGAAAACCTCGCAATTGCCGCAAGACGAGGCAAAAAAAGAGGACTTTCGTGGGGTGTAAAGGCTGACGAAAGATTTCGTTACCGTCAGATGCTTGCAGAGTTCGATCTCGGACTTGAGGACAGAATGTCCTCAAAAGTAGGACTTCTCTCAGGCGGTCAGCGTCAGGCAATAACACTCCTTATGGCAACAATCAAAAAGCCAAAGCTTCTCCTGCTTGACGAGCATACAGCAGCCCTTGACCCGAAAACAGCCGCAAAGGTGCTTGAGCTTTCCGACAAAATCATTGCCGAAAACAACCTTACGGCACTTATGGTAACTCATAATATGCATGACGCAATTACTCACGGCAACCGACTTATTATGATGAGTGACGGCAAAATTATCCTCGATATCTCAGGCGAAGAAAAGAAAAATCTTACGGTTGAACACCTCCTCGAAATGTTTGAAAAAGCAAGCGGTTCAAAGCTTGAAAACGACCGTATGCTTTTAAGTAAGGATAAATAATCAAAAATCATATAATCTTAAACAAAATGCCCGACACCGCAGTCGGGCATTTTTATTTGTATATTAAACTATGCACGGTTATCCGTAGCGGTGTCCGTTGGACTGCCGTCACGCAAAGGCGGAAAATTTTCCGTCAAACTGCTTTTATAATGTTACTTTACAACATTCAAATATTGAACTTTCAGCAAAATAACATTATCAAATTTGTAACACACGGCATAACAATTTCTTAATCGGAATAATTAAAAACACCGATATATAGACGAATTCTACAAAAAATGCACCATAACTTGTGCATAACATAAAAATATCTTGTCAAAACGGCAAAACTGAATGTAAAAACAAACACAAAACTATCACATTAAACAAACACAATAAAATTATTGCAACCTAATTGAAAAAATCAATCTAAAATGGTATAATCTACTATAAAGAATATGGGTTAGTGTTCACATTTTGACTGAAACAGGTTAAGAATACAATTTTCGGCTGAATTCTCGTTGTTTTTTGTAAATTAACTTCAAAATTCCGTGGCTTTGCCGATTATGTTTCACCGTTGGTCAGGCGGTAAAGGTCGAACCCGAACCTAACCAAAACCAAAATATTCGGTTATGGAGGTAATAATTATGAAAACAAAAATTTCTCATTTAGGCAGAAGCACTGTTTCCGTCATCCTTGCGGTAATGATGCTCCTGTCAACAATGCTTATCGGTACTATAAGTGTTAATGCGGCTGATTATTTTACAGTTGGAGATACTTTATATTTGGATATTTCAGATGCAAATTATGATGCTACTGCGGATAATGCTGAGTTTTACATAAAATTTTATGAAAAAGGTACTGATAGTTTTAGTTGGTCGAAACTTAGCCAAATTGAAAACAGCAAAGTATATTCTGGTACAGTTCCGAATGGAGAATGGAATCAAGCTGTATTTACAAGGGTTAATGGTAAGGCTTTTAACTCTGAGCAAAATTGGGACAGCAGTAATATTTACTCAAGTGCTGATACAACAATAGCTGATAAGGGCGATAAGAACTGTTGGTCACTTAATAATGGAGATATGAAAGGAACTTGGACAATCTATTCAGGCGGTTCAGGCGGTGGTTCGACATCTACCGACTACTACATTGCAGGTAGATTTAAAACCAAATGGAATGCGGATACCACTGAATATAAGTTTACCGAGTCATCTGAACAGAAAGGTCTTTATTATTATGATACAGAAGAAACGGTTGCTTCACTTTCCGGACAGATACCTGAAGGCATATATGGTAATTATGACAGGTACTTCTATATCCGTTCTAGTAAAGGTAAATATTTGACTTCTGACGATAAAGCAGGTCACAGTTTTCAAAATAATAAGAATAGTCAAAATTATTTAACGCTTGTTACTAATGATGACACGCCGGAAAAAAGACTTATAAAATTTAGTGATCCTTCTGATCCATCTAATGACAAAGTAACTATTTGGCTTGATACTACTAATAACGATATGCGGTTGTATTATACAGCTGGCTCTGAATCTTCGCTGACCCCTGTAGCACAAAGCGTATCACTTACAGCAAGTTCCTCACCGGTTCAAGTAGGTACAGAAGTTACACTTACTGCTTCTTTAAATGATAGAGCAACCGGTTTAAATGATACCGATGTAACTTATAAATTTGAGCAAACAAGCGGTGCAACAGTAACAGGTACTCCTAATGGAAACACCTATAAATTCACCCCTGCTACAGCAGATGATTATACATTTAAAGTTACCGCTTCTGCTGCGAATTATAGTTCAGTTACGAATACAGTAAAGGTTACTGCTACTTCTGATTCGTCTGATAAGTATGCTATCCATGTTAAGCTTGCGGACAATGTTAGTTCATATAGCTTTTCACTTTGGGCATATGGAGCTCCAAATAATACTAATGCATATGGCTATAATAACTGGGATTCTAAGGAAACTTTTACTATTAATGACCATGAATGGCATGATTATCCATTCATAAACACTATTAGTAACTGGAACCTTATTATTTTTAATAATGGTACTGAAAAAAAATATGATGGTCAATACAATAGTGATCTTTGGGTTACTGTTAAGGGCGGTAATAATTATGATGTTTCTACAATAGCCCCAACAAAATACACTGTAACTTATGGTGTGAATGGTGTCAATGGTACTCTTAGTGCCACAGGCGTATCTAGCTCAGGTTCTACTGTAAATAGTGGCACAAAGGTAACCTTTACAGCAAACCCAAACAAAGGCTACGCAGTAGAGGGTTGGTACAACGATGCTGAATGTACTAAAAAAATTGAATCTGCAGGAACTAATAAGACTTATACGGTAACAGTAAATGCAGATACCAATGTATATGTAAAATTCCATACCGCAGAAACATACACAGTAACATTCAGTTCAAGCGACGAAACATACGGTACTATTTCTGCAACGAACGGAACAACTCCACTCACTTCCCCTGCAACAGTAACCGAGGGCGATACAGTAACATTCACTGCAACTTCAAAGGATGGCTACGCTCTTTCCGGTTGGACTGTAAACGATGCATTAGTTTCTTCAACAACTAATCCGTATACAATTACAGTCAACAGCAACACAACCGTAGTCGCTAACTTTAAAGTAGAAGATTCAGGTACAATCGTGAATGATATGTACTTTTTGTATGGTAGCAAGAACGACCCAAGAAATTGGGAAGGACAGCAGGGATATAATAATCCGGAATACGGAAAGTACAATGTTTATGAAAAAGACGGAAAATATATAGTAACTCTTAATGAAAAACATTATAAAGAACTGTATTTTGCTTTTTCAAAGGATGATTCCTATGTTAATATGGAGCCAAATACAGGTCTCGAAGCTGTAAATTCAGATAATCCTGAAGGCTTAGGACTTGTCGACGCTAAAAAACCGGACTATTATGTGGGATCGGTTAAATATTTATTCGGTAAAATGAGCATTGTAGGTGAAAATTCTGAATATATCGGAGATATAAAAATCATCTACGACCCGACTGCTAAAACATATACGGTAAAAGCTACCAAAGATAGTGCTTCTGATACAACCGTAAATATTACAGGTAAAGACGGTACAATTCGTGCGGGCTTTACTAATACTGGTGATAAAAAAACTACCGCTGTTTTAGGTGATACAACTCTTTCAATAACAACTCCTGATGATAAAATAATTACTGCATCTGATTCATACAAGATTGATGGTAAAAATCGTGCTGTTACTGCTAAGAAAGTTCCTTATGGCTCAACAGTAACCGTTACAACCACAATTAACCCTGACGCAACCTTTGCAGGTCACAATGGCAGTGATTACTATGTTAAGGGATTCAGCGTAAACGGTATCTTTGGTGGAGTTCTTTCACAGACTGAAGGTAAAAATCATAGTAGTGATGTATATACTTATACTTTTGAAGTAAATCAAGAGATTTATGGTTCAAAGCTTGAAATCACTCCTGTGTATTTCCTCAAAAATGATGATAACTGCGTATATTTCTACATCGAGAACTACGATTCTGCAAAACAAATTTGGGGCAATACTCCTTCATGTTATGTATATTATGGTAGTGGTACTACAACATTAGAAGCATTAGGCTATTACCCCGGACAACCAATGGTTGACTACAACGGTTCTATCTTTACTCAGATTCCTAAATTTATAGTCAATGGTGATACCACAGAAAAAATTACAGGTATGACGCTTAATAACTATGTTTGGGACGATGTTCATAGAGATTATAACGGTAAAAATCAAAAAAGTGATAATGCACAGACATACGACTACGATGATTTTGTTAAGATAGCTGAGAGCGGTGCTGCTGCTGATAACATTATTTATCGTTTTAAGTATAATGAATTCGATAATGAACCGGCTGATACATTTGCTGCTTCTAAAGCTGATGCTGCCGGTTGGGAAGTATTCCTTGACTACCAGAATTATCCGACAGATATTTTTGGCAATAAAATTGGTACAGAGAAGCTTGACTATAAGGACACTCAGAGTGTAACCAGTAAGGATAATTACCTGTCAATTATTTCGGACGGTTACCAGAATAACTACATCGGTAAATATGCAACTGCTTGGAGCATTTATAACAAGGCTGGCGATAGAGTGGCTACTATTCCTTCATCAGCTCTCTTGTATGCCCTTGGCAAGTCCGATGAGCAAATGGAAACTGCCATTGGTTCTGAATCAACTCCTACTGACTTCCTCCCCGGCAAGACAGATAGAGATTCATATTGGGCAACATTTAAAACCTTATATAATGATTATAAAGGTGTTTATGCTCAGATTAACTTTGAGGCAGCTATCAAAGGCGGTGACGATTATGGCAATCGTCTTGACGGTCGTTGGTACTATTCTCAGAGTAAACAGAAAATCACCGGTGAAATCAAGATTCAGTATGCAAATACTCTTGATGACTACAAAGTAGGCGGTTTCCATGAAGATACATTTGCTGATGAAGATGCTTCATCAATTGTCGGTACGACAACAGGAGCAAGTGCATACTTTACCGATCCAGCGGATAGAGTAAGAAAACTTGAAACTTTTGCTGATAATACTCAGGATTATAAGTTTGAAGTTAATGCAACTTCAACTGCAGCATACACATTTGTTGGTTGGTACCGTCTTATTGATGGTGATTACAAGGCAATCAATCCTTCAGATATGAGTAGTTTGACAGGTGCAGTTACACGAAATTCAGATGTAACGCTTGTTGCTCGTTATATCAAAACCCCGGGCGGTTCAATGACCTTCCACCATTCATTGTACAACGGAACAAATGCAGGCGGAGGTAAAGCCACTCCCGAAATTCAGGTTGTTGTTAAAAACAACGAGGGTAAATCTCTTTATGATTCAGGCAGGATTGCCGGCACAGCTTCAATCGATAAGACTAAGATTGCTGAATTAGCAGCGCAAACAGGTCTTACTGTAACTGTTACTCTTTACACAACAACAAAGAACCTTTATAATTTCAATGGTTACTATTCTGCTGAAAACACAACAGATATAACTGCTTTTAATCCTACTACTGGTTTTACAACAAATGTTAGCGGAGACAGAACAGAAGGTCTTGTAACTACATCAGAATATACGTTCTCGTTTAATGAATACTATAATAAGTATGCAAGCACTCTTACTGCTGCTGATGCGGGAACAGTATATTATAATTTCTATTCTGACATTACTTCTATTAAAGTACCGTATAAGGTTCAGTTCTCTTATACTGACAGAATGGGTAATCAAAAGTATTACAACAAGGCAGGTTATGTTGATCCCGAAAACACTTCATCATACACATTTGATGAGAATGCTACTAATGTTGAAGGTGTGGAATCACATTCTGTAAAGGTAACTCTTACAAATAGCTTTATCCTTTCTCTTGCACCGTATGAGTCAAACTTTACAAAGAATCTTACTTGGAATGAGACTCCTGATAGCAATACCGCTTTCGATTCATCAGATAGTAAGTCAATAGCATCAGCTGTTGTTAATTCAACTCAGTCAGACAGAACAATCCACCTTAATGTTTTCCGTGATAAGGATACTAATGAACCTACTTCTTCTAATAACGAAAACGGTAATTTTGAACTTTTCACAAAAAATGGTTCATCTGAATTACCTTATAATTCAGTGTTCTATACAAAAAATTCTGACGGAACTTATACTTATGATATCACTGCTCCGAAAACATATACAGATAAAGGTAAAACACTTCAGTTTATGTATTGGGCAATCTACTCCGATCCGGGATGTAATAATCTTGTCATTAAAGCATACAACATCGACGGTGGATTCAGCTATGTATCATATGACAACTATTGGATAGTTCCTGTTTATGGAGAAAGCTCAACTCCAGTTGCATCTGTTAAGGAAGTTTCTACTTCAACTCAGTTTATGGAAGTAACAAGAAATCAGTGGACAGCTGGTAATGCTGACAGCTTCAACGGATTTGACGCTGATAGTATGACTACACTTGATAAAACTGAAGATTTCATTAAGGGTAACGGTGAAGACAAGCTTTACGCTGACTTTGTACTTAACTTCTTCTATAATGGCAAACAGCTCAATGTATTTGATCCTAACAGCAGTAAGGTTCAGACTGGTATTGTGATGCAGAAGTTAGAGTTAGAAAAAGATTCCATTGGTGTAGGTTACAATACTGATATGAAGTACTACGCTGATAAGTACACTGCTGACCTTTCCATGGCAGCTGAAGATGCTAAAAGTAAAATTTTGACTGGTGAATCAAGTATTGAGTCGCTCACAAAACAAATCAATAATAACAGACTTAATAATAAGAACAGACTTCAGTATTTTGCTCGTTTCAATAATACCGAAGCTAATGCAAATTGTGTTTATAGAGTTTACACTTATATTAAGTATGTTAATGAATCAAATGAAACTGTTGTTGAACTTGGTGATCCTATCTACTTTACACTCTATGATATTGCGAACGCAACAGTTTAATTTTAAATTTATTGTGTGCAACAGACAATACTGTTGCACACATAAAATTTAGGAAGGAGTTATTTATGAAAAAAGAGTATTCTTCTCCTGAATTTGAATTAGTAAAATTTAAATTCGAGGATATAATTTTGACCGGTAGTCTTGATGATACTCCTGAGGCTACTAAGAGTGATGGTGACGATTGGGGGTAATGATATGAAAAATACATATTGTTTAAAATCCCTAAAACGCTTTTCCGGATTGTTATTATCTGTATTTTTTATTATTATTTCTACATTTCAAATTTCTGCGGCTTCATATGAAACCGACGGCTTTGTATATTCTGTTTCTGACGGTAATGCGAGCGTAACCGGATATAAAGGTGATAAGACCGATATTGTTCTTCCGCTTAAGCTTCAAAGCTGGTCTGTATCTGAAATTTCTGATTTTGCCTTTGTGGGAAAGACCGCAATAACATCGGTCAGGCTTAACGAAGCAAGATATCTTAGAAGAATCGGTACTGATTCTTTTTACGGCTGTACTTCGCTTGAATCAATTTCAATTCCTATCTGGGTGAGAGATTTTGGTGCTGCCGTATTTCAGAATTGCACAAGTTTAAAATCTGTTACCTTTAACTGTGTGCCGAGTAAAATTACCGATCAGATGTTCTACAATTGTACTTCTTTAGACAAGGTATATTTACCTGCCGGTACAAATGCGATTGGTAAGAGTGCTTTTGCTGAATGTAAATCATTATCTGAGGTGTATATTCCTACATCCGTGACTTCTATTGCTTCTAACGCTTTCAGAAGCTCTCCGAATGTAACAATCAAGGGCAGTTACGGTTCTTATGCCGAGGAATATGCAAAGGCTAACAATATTCCGTTTAACGGCATTTCTGCTTATGATGTCGGTGATGTTAATATGGATGGCGGGATTGATATTTTAGATGCAACTCTTATTCAGAAGCTGTCTCTTATACACATCTGACGCTGCCGACGAAGAGGATAG
>OJRR01000541.1_pt1 | contig 12292 bp, 7 predicted proteins | sample 1599251 | NCBI WGS metagenome assembly OJRR01 (sample SAMN03922536, study PRJEB24848) | human gut metagenome | isolation source: stool sample | host: Homo sapiens | place: Germany | collected 2010-05
CGGCACATAACAGAAATGAGTTTTCACACTGGGTGAAGGGATTTGTACCCTATCCCCGTCTAGGTTAATAAAGAATATAAACTAAGAAACAAAAGAGTTAAGTACGAAGAGCCGTGTGATGGGAGATTGTCAAGCACGGTTCAGAGAGAAGGGAGGATGAAATTCCCTCCACTTACTCGACTATATAAATACACAAAGTATGGAAGGTTATAATAATAAGCCTGAGATGCTATTTGTTCTCAGGATGAATGCAGAAGGGAATGATGTTTTCATAGAAGAATATGAACTTTCAGAGTTTCCTAAGTTGGAGGAATGGTTTAATAAACCCAAAGGAATTTTCGATTATAATGCGATATTTGAGGAAAAGAAACTCGTGGGACAATGTCTAGGAGCAGAAAGAATCGTCAACTACGATAGAAGAAAGTTTGTTTTAGAACTTGAGCTGAAGGATATGAAACAGAGCTTGAAAGATTATACGGAAAGTGTATTGAAAGTTGAAAAGGCTTTGGAAAACATAGGAGTGGAAGACATCAGGCATAACAAAAGTATGGAGAAAATAGACTTGTGCAGTTTCTCTGATACTTTCTATATATATGACAAGCCTTTCTTAAAACTTGAATACCGCTTAGGGCATCGTTTTAGAACAGATTCATTTATAGAAGGGTATGATATACCTTGCTGGAAGATACAATTCATGCATCAAGGTGGTCTGTCTGTATATAATAGAAATGATTTACTGAAATCAGACAAAACGTTCGATGAATGGATGCAAGTGATATTCCAGTTGCCTGAAGATGTCGATTTGAAAAGGGAGAAAATATGTGAACTGATTCATACTATATATGGTTTTGAGATTCAAATAACAGATATTCTCTATGATCCAGCTTCTAAATGCTTCGTCTTGAAGGAGGAAGTAGAGCAGAATATGCTGAAGGACATTAAGCCAGAAAGGGCAGTGGAGCCTGATGAAATAGCCAAATATACCACATTAGATACGCTTGTTGCTGTATTGCAGTCGGGAAAGATGCGTATGAATAGTATTGTGTCGATGAATGACAAAACAGAGATAGGTTTTTTAGAGGAATACATTAGAAACTACAAAGAAGACTTTGATGAAGAATGTGATAAGTATCTGTTTGCAGATAAAGAATTCATTACTTCTTTTACTACACGTATTGACGATCTTGATATGTGGAGATTGTATGGGGACAATGCCCGTGGCGTATGCATGGTGTTTGAGCGCATAAACAAGGATAGTGATGAACTTTTTAATATTAGTTATATCGCTGAAAAATCAGATGTTCTAGAGAAAATTGCCAAATTACAAGATGCATTAAAGAATAATTCTATCAGATTTCGCATGAACCTCTTGAAGAAATACCAGCATTTCTTGAAGCTATCAGATTATTCTTCTGAGAATGAATGTCGATTGATGGTAAATAGTGAGAAAACTGACGGATGGTTTATTAATCGTGATAACGGTATTTTGACACCTTACATTGAGAAGAAGTTAGTGAGAGAAGTCGAAGAAGATAATATATATCCGTTCCGCTTAAGTGGAATTATTCTTGGACCTGCTTCTCGGGAACTAACGGCTAATATGATGCAAGTTCTCTATATGGCGGCTCAATGTCAGTATTCGCTTTTTGTGAAGCAGAGTAAGATAACTAGTTATAGGTGAAAACATATTAGGTGGTGTTGGCATCATTGTATGTTGCCATTACCTTTGTTTTGTATATGTAATCACCCAAAATCGGATAAAAATGTATCATGATGGGAAATAATGAAGTTTTTCAATTTGGTGAGAAGCCTATTTATATAGAGCGTAATGAAGGGAATGTTTATGTGGGTGACTATGTGTCAAAAACTAATGAGGCTTTTGCTGATGAGTCATTTGAATTGCATATGTTTGCTCCTCAAATAACTCCCCCAATTGAGCGGGAAGAGGTTGGAATCATACTTAATTGGATAGCAAAAGATACAGATAAGACTGACCCAAAAAGAGTTGCTTTGCTTTATGGCAGTGCAGGTGTTGGAAAGTCGGTTGTAATGCATGATGTTCTTTTGAAATTGGAACAAAAAGAAGAGTATTTAGTACTCGGACTCAAGACAGACCAGATAGAATTTGGAGATACAGAGGATTTGAGTAAACGAATGCATCTGGCAAAACCTTTAGTGACTATTATTAAAGAAATGGCACAAAAGGCAAAGCGGGTTGTTGTTCTAATAGATCAAATAGATGCTCTTTCCTTGTCGTTGTCTTCTAATAGAACTCCCTTACGTTCTATATTTAAACTGATAGAGCAGATTAAATCTATACCACATGTTCGGGTTGTCATATCTTGCAGACCTTATGATTTGGAATATGATCCGATTTTGAATGATATGAAGATAGAAACAAAATGGGAGCTTAAAAATTTATCTTCTGGTCGGGTAAAGAGTATCTTGAAAAAATATAATTTGGAAGATAGTATTAGTGAACAGCTACTTGCTTTCTTAGGTAATCCTTTGCATCTTTATCTATATTTGAAAGTGATGCCTTTTGGTAAACTACGTAATCCAATTACAGAGGAAGTTCTTTATGATGGATTATGGAGAATATTTGTGATTGATATTCATGCGGATAAAAGGGCGAAGGTTTTGAAATTACTTGATGCAATGGTAGATGCAATGTACAGGCGTCAAGAATTATTTGTTCATAAGCAGGAATTTGAAAGTAACTATAATGAAGAGTTAAATTATCTTTTGTCAAATGGTTTATTGCTTTGTACTTCTAATGGACGCGTACAGTTCTTTCACCAAACCATGTTCGATTATATTTATGCAAGGAGATTTGTGGAAAATGACTATGACTTGTTAAAAGAATTGTCTAATCAGCATCAAGGCCTTTTCTCGCGTGCTGCGGTAAAAAGTATCTTTAGTTTTTTGCGAGAGACCAATCCTGGTTTATATATTCAAAATATGAATAGGCTCCTTTTTGACAAAGGCGAAACCGAAGAATACTGTTATCGTTTCCATCTGAAATCATTAATCTTGAGTAATATGGCATTTTTTGATGAGCCAAAACAGGAAGAACTTAAGCTGATAGACAGAAAAATCTTCTATGATTCCTTGTATATGAGCGTGATTTTTGAGTCTGTACATAATGGCAATTGGCTTAATGCTATATGGAAGATAATAGATAAAAAAGGTGGATGGGCAGCTTTGTCTAAGGAATATAAAGAGAAAACCATATTAATGTGCAGTCGGACTTTATGGGACGATGCTGATAAAATATTGGAGGTGGCATTTCGTGTTCTGCAAACAGGAGATGCTGATGGTAGAAAAATGATAATGGATTTTGTCAGCCATCAATCTATAAAGTGTGATATCAATAAGTTGTTAAAACTTTATAAAGCATTAGGATTAAAAAGTTATCCCTTAGAGTGTCCAAATTTGCTTAAGCTTATCCTTAGTGATGATCCAAAGTTTGTGGCTGATGTATTGAAAGACAATGTCCAGAAGCAGCTCAATCAAAAAGACAAGAGGTCTTTGCATATTGTAGATTTTACTCATGAAGAAGAACAAATTTTCGAAATGATGGAATCGAATCATCATGAGCTAGCTATACAATTGTATGTTGAGTTATTGGAAATTATCATGAAGAATACCCGTTTTGATATTCCAGGGCATGAGATAATTGGTTCTTTTGAATTCTCTAGTTTCCAGAGAGTAGAAGGGGAGCGTTTTTATCATAATTTTTCGAAAGCTTTGGTAAATAAACTGATTGATGATTTCTTGAAGAATATTGACACAAGCGAAACGCGACGTTATTTGCAGGAATTCTGTTGCAAAAAGTATGAGGCTTTTTTATTTATTGCACTTTACGTATATACCCAGTATCCTGAGAAATTTTATAATGATATTTATAAAATTATCGTTTGCCGTTCAGTTTTATCTAATGCTCCTTGTTGGGTAGAGTATCAAGCTTTGGAAGCATTAAAGTGCTCTTTTCAATTTATGAGTGCTGTACAGCAAGACAAAATAGTACATAAAGCTGAATCTTTAAATGATGATGGAGAAAAATGCATTTATGACAAAGAATTTGTTCGAAGGAGATTACAAGGTGGCTATCCTATCTGTGACATTGATTTGCATCGAGGAAAAGTATTGTACGCTTTACCAAAAGACTCTCTGTTAACATATAGCAAAAAAGCTTATTTTGAACGCTTGAGAATAGAGCGAAAATTTGGATATAAGAAAAATGGTATTGTTTGTTATTCATGGTTGGAAAATGAGTTGCCTTTTAGAAGTTCGTGTATGAGTGGTTGGACTTCCTTAGGCTTGGATAAGGCGAGGAAAATGAGTTGTAAAGCTTGGTATAAGTCTATGACCAAGTATGTAGATAACGTCCATTCGTATGATTTTGAACGTCCGTCCTTAGAGGGGCAAAATCAATTGTTTAGGCAAGTTGTAGCTGAAAATCCTGAAAAGTATTTTAATTTATTGGACAACATAGTTGCAGATAACAATATCTTGTTATGCTATGCAGAATCTGGTGTTAGAGGATTGTTGGATGCAAAAAAATATGTTGAAGCGAACCGGATATTTGATAATATCGTTAAAGTCATTAACAATAATGCCAACTCTGAATATCGAGGATTTGGAATACATTCTTTTCTTTTTGTAATAGATGATTTCCTAAGAGGTGACTATATGCCAAAAAATGTATTTGATTTTTTGTGCAATGTCGTATTGAATGTAAAAGAAAGTGAGATAAAGGCAGAAGACGTCAAAGAAAAAGACATTTACAATACTGCAATAAATCAAGCAAGAGGACATGCAGCCTATATGCTTGTAGAGTGCTATCGATTTAAAGAGTATCAAGATAAAATTTTTGATACACTAGAGAACATAGCTTCTACAGCATCAGTATATACTCGTTCTGCCATATTGCTCAATATGGCATTGTTGAACCATTTAGACCAGCAACGAAATGTACTGCTATTTAAAATGCTTTTACACGACTATGACGAAAGATTATTGGCAATGCCAATACATAATTATAATCCATTGGTGTATTTTGTTAATTATGCAGTGGATGATATATTGGATGTCTTTGTTCACGCAATAGATAAACCATGGTGTTATAAGGAACAAGTAATAATCTTGTGGCTTGCATGGTTACATAACAATTATAGAAATGATATCAAAGTTCTTCTTGACAAAATGTGTGAAAAGGGACAGGAGGCTAGACTATCATTGCTATCTTTCCTAACTCGACAAGATGTTGAAATCGATCAAGAATCCTTTAGCTATATCTTGTTTTTGATGTCAGAAAGGTTTTGCACTGCAGAATTGGGGCATGAATGCGATATAATATTTCGACATGTAAAAAAGTGGACTCAAGAAAGGCAAGATATAATGGCAAAGACTTTTGTTGAGTCTCCTTTGAGTAAATATACGGGCAGAGGTTTTATAGATTTTTTGGCTGGCTATGCAATCAATAAACCTGTCCAGGCATTATACTGGTTAGAATGTGTTATTCATAACATGGCTCCTAACGACTACAGTATATGGAATTCTGTAACAGACGTCTTGATACAATCTTATAATGGAATTCGTTCCTTTAATGATATAGAATGCCAGTCGACATTGGAATATGCCATGGATTTGATTGACAGTCTAATGATGAATAAAGATAAACGTTTTCTCATTACCAATTTCATTCATAAGTTAGATGATGAATAATGAATTGTCGCATTTACATTCTATTTTGCCAAGTTTACAATCTGGTTTGTACCTACTGGAAACTGAGCTTACGGATGAGGAAATCAAGGACTACTTTAAAAAATATAGATTTTATTCTTTCTATACGGAGGAGTTGTTGCCATCCAGAGGTGGAACACCATTTGAAATGTTTGTAATGTCGTTGTGTTGGCAATTTGACTGTAAAGAGTTTGGAGAACTAAGGTTGGCTATGATTAATTCTAGTGGTCAACAGAAAGAGAACATTATTTACGAAACTCTAATGAGAGTTATAAAAAAGATGAGTAATGGAAGAACTTCTGTTCTATTGTTGTATGGGGAACCAGATTTGTCATCTTTCAGGCATGAAGAACTTGCGGTGCTGAATTATTCAGTGTGCCATAATGGGATGACTACCTTAATTTTATCAAAGAAGAAAAGCAATGGTTGTCTTAATCAAGAGGAAAATATTGTAAAATGTATAACTTTAAAATCAAATTATAAAATGGGAAATAGACAGTACAAGGTTCATATAACCTATAAACATGATGAGTTACATAACTCAGGCATAGAAGCTATTTGTGCAGGTTTACATACTCGCAATATTCCTTTTTCAATTGATAAGTATGACATTTTATATAGAGATAATATACAAAAATATGAGGAAGAGATAGGTGTCTCCAATATTGTAATCATGTTTGTTATTCCAGGATATCTGAAATCTTTGGATTGTATGTATGAAATGACTCAACTTTTCAAGAATGGGAGTGTAGAGAATAGAGTCTTTCCTATAGTTGATATGGGTGATATTCCCCGTAATGGAGATGGATTGTCGCAAATCAAGAATTATTGGAATGACGAGAAAAATCGAAAGGCAGAACAGATTAAAAATGAGCCAGGAAACTCGACCTATCTGTTAAGTGAGATTTCAAAGATAAACGATATTTTAAAAACGATGGATGAGTTTTGGGAATATATCGTTCATACTAATACTGGAGACTATACAGAGATGGTTGCTGACAATGCAAACTTGTTGTTAAATGAAATCGAAAAACAAATAAATGTTTCTTCAGTATTTCAAGATAATAAATTTATCCCAACAACAGAGACCGCACCAAAACAGTCTAGACGTATCTTCCAACATGGTGATAAGTCGATATATGTGGAGAATAATAGTGGAACTATAAATATCAATTAGTAAGGGTTGCTGACCACGAACATATTGCTAATAGGCATTCATAGTAATAGCTATTGCTGTCGGTTTTTACATGCAATGGAATCCAACAGCAATAGCTATATTGTTGGGAATGTTATTTGTGGGTATCATTTGCTATTTGATTGGTATTTGTCGACATTTAATTATGTCAAGTGTTATTTCCTGCAAGAAGATGCAGACTGAGTATAAGGAAAATAAGGAATCTTGAGACTAGGACGAAAAATCTTACATAAACACAAATAAATATGGCAAAATTTATAGAATTACATGACAAGCACAATGGCAATCTTCTATATATAAATGTGGACGCCATCGCATTTATAGAAAATGAGAACGGACGAGTATATATAAACTTCTTGATGCAAAGAGTATCAACAAGTGGTAATAGTAATGTATCAAGTTATGTTTATCGAGAAGAAGTTTCAGAAACATTTTCTCAGGTTAAGTTGAAAATAGAAGAATAATGATGGAGGATTTTATTATACCCATAAATTCGGCTATAAAAAGTTTCTATAGTCATCTTCTTGCTAATCCAAGAACTATATTGTCTTCAAAATTTGGTGATGGTAAGTCTTATTTCTTGGAGAATTTCAAAAATACAGATTTCGTAAAGGATCAATTTGTCTTTTTGACAATATATCCTGTCAATTATCAAGTTGCATCCAATGAGGACATATTCAACTTAATCAAACGAGACATCTTGTTTCAGCTTATGCTGAATAATATGATTTCGAATGCTGTAGTTATTCCTAAAGATATAGCACTTTGGTTTTATTTGCAAAATAACAAGCGTTCTTTGGTCGCAGAACTTGTACACTATATGGCAGATATTGCTGTTCCAAGTGAGCAGATGGCAAAGATTATGTTAGCAATAAAAGGACTTCGGTTGTTTAAAGACATGAAAAAGAAAATAGAGAAATTCACGAAAGAAACAAATGAAGATGACCTGTTGATTAAGTTCTTGGATAATGTAAATCGCAATACTATATATGAAGAAGATATTGTAACAGCTATTATAAAGCGAGTAGTAAACGATTTTAAACATAGAACCAATAAAACTGTAGTTTTGATTATTGAGGATTTAGATAGAATGGATCCTGCGCACCTTTTTAGAATATTGAATATCTTTTCTGCCCACATGGATTATGTCTATAAGAATTTAACCAAACCTAATGATACTTTAGTTGGTAACAAGTTTAATCTTGACAATGTAGTGCTTGTTGGTGATTATTCAAATGTCAGAAAAATATTTAAGCATTTCTATGGTGAGCATACTGATTTCAACGGTTATATCGGTAAGTTTTTATCAAGCAAGCCTTTTACGTATTCATTACGAGAAGAGAGGCTAAAGTACATTTACGAAAAGTTAGCTTTGGTTACAGAAAGTCCTATTGAGTTAGTAAAGATTGTCATATCTGAAGATAAATTGGAAAACAAAACAATCCGTGATATTATTCATTCCTTTGAGATAGACAAACAAATTTATAAAGAGGCTAAAGTTACAGCAGAAGGGAAAACTGTAGTGCTGTGTCCTGTTATGCTAAAATTGTTGGCAGTGATGAGACGTTTGCAAATACCTGATGAGGATATGATTACTATTCCCGCCAAAGTTTATTCACAAAGTCAGAATTTATATTTCGAATACATTGCTCCCTATATGTTATTGACAGAGAATGATAAAACAGGTATGGAGGTTATTATCTATTACCGTGATGAAGACGGTGTTCTTTACGGACAAAGATGCAGAATCAACGAAAAGTCTGGGAAGGGAGAACGAAGTAGTATGTTTCGTTATGGCGGAAATGATGAAAGAACGAATTTCTCTGCGATTGTGAAACGTATGTTAGAATTTATTGTAAACTAAACAATATGGAACCAAACAACCCACATCATAAATCCTTCCTCTGGCATCTCGACATTGAGCCATTCACCTGGAAGACTTGTTACGGAGAGCAATGCCCATCCTTTGTTACAGAAGAGAACAAAGAGGTATGGCGGCGTTACTTGGTAAAACTCATCAAGAAGCATCTGAAGGCTGAGGTGATGAATACTCCTGAGTTCAGGGAGATTGAGACGATGGTGAACTATGAGAAGCTGGTGCGCATCAAAAATGATGAGCAGCGCAAGCGGATGATGGAGAGACAGCGGTATTGGGCTCGGATGGAGCGGCCGAGGATCAACTATATTCCCAAAGGGCTGAGTGTGGATTATGAGGAGGAATACTCCAAATATCTCCTGCAGGAAGTGAGCTTTGAGCCGAGGGACAATGATGACTTCATGGCTTTGCTACGGCTTCTGGAGCGTTGGCACAAGAAGTCAATTCCACAGATACTGGCCAAGAACAGGCCTGATGCTGCTTATGGCATCGCCATGGCGCTGTGCAAGCATATACCATTGCTCATCAACCGAGACGATATACAGGATTTGGTTGGTGAATACAAAAGGCGTATCGGTAAGCTGTTATTTGACGGTTATCAGGCTTTGGTGGTAGCTGTCAAGGCTTGGAACCATGAGGAGAAGAGGCAGGAGGTATGTCGTTTCATTGCAGAGACGGCTGTTCAATACCCAAATCATCGGGGCATGAAGAAGAAACTGATGGATTTGATGCCGGTGGAGCCTTTTCATGGGGAGCCTTTGGCTGTGGTTCGTGAGCCGAATGAATTGGATGCTCTCTGATGTAGATATTTTTTTCTGATTATTTTTGACTTTACATACTGACATTTATATAGGACATGATGAGAAATGCACCTGTAATTTTACCTGTGTTTACAACGAGTGTGCCTTTGGATTTTCCGTCTGAAGGCACGTTTGCGTTCAATAAAAAGACCAACAGGCAGTTGGAGGTGACGGTGAGGATCAACGAGCACCAGTACTTCAACATGAACTTCCTGAACCATGACGGTTACATCATGGTATGTTGCCGATGGGCGCATGTACTTGATTTTGCTGAGAATGGTTATGACCGTTTTGAGCGCATCATCAAGAAACATTTCCGGAAGAAATATCCTGTTATCAGCAGTTTGTATGGACAGCATACTGATACGGCTGAGGACATTCACATATCTACCATTGGTTTTGAGGGGAATCCCAAGGAATGGTATATCTCCATGCGCATCTATGGCGAAAAGTTCGATGACCTGCTGCACGGCAATCTGCTGATGAACGTGGCGTTTGCCTCTGCCGTAGGTAATCTGTGCATGGCAAGCGTGGATGTGTTCCGGGAGATTATGAAGAGTGATGCCAAGCAGCCGAAGATCTTGTTGAAGGAGTTGACGGGTATGGACTCAATTGACAAGGGGTTTGACTTTGGCAATTATCTCGATGCCCGAAATCCTGAGACGGGCGAGATCATATCGACAGCAAGAGAGGACGGCAAGGCTTCGGGGGTGGACTTGCCGAAGGAAATGGAGATGCCTCAGAGTATGGAGGTTTATCCTGTCATCTGCTATCTTCCTATCTTCATGAAGTCGCTGAAAGACATGGATTTTGTCACATTTTGCAATGCCTTGTATTTTGAAATTCATGGCATGATGAGCAAGTTGGAGCAATTTGGGTTCTTTTCTTCCGATGAGTTGGGGGAATTGGAGAAGAATATTGCTTGCTTGGGTGACAAGGTAATTGCTGGAGAAGATGCTGCTGCTGAGCGGGAGTTGATTTCTTCAACAGTTTATCAGTTGTTATCGAAGATGCGCGACTTATTATTGGATGAGAAATTTCAGGTAAAGGAAACTTTGGAAGGTAAGTTGGCCTTGGAACTGGATGGTTATATCAGAAAGCTCATCTGGAGGAAATGGGACACTACCTATCTGGAAGAGCGAATCAAGCAGGAGAATGAGATTGCTGCGAAGGTGGAGGCAGATCAGGTTCTTGTCAAGAAAAAGAGTGCAGAATTGAAAGCCGTCATGGAGGGCATGTCATTCAATGCCTTTTTGGTGTTCCACAGCAAGATAAACGAATTGATGAAGGGTAGGAAGGCTACTTTGATAAAGTATGTTTTTCTTACTTCAGAGATTCTGAATGATTATCAGCGTAATTGGGCGGGTGCCTACTACTGGCACAACAAGGAGTATGATGAAAGGCAATATAGGAGATTCAGGTGTCAGGCTGAAAGCCTTGTCATCCTATTTTATGAAAGTATCCTGAGTGGTACGCTCTATGACAGTCATGCCAGAACGAGATATGCTAAAAAGATTTATGGCATGATAGAGGAACTGATGAACAGAGACTGGAGCAAAATGAATGAAACGCTTAAATAATTCTATTGGGTGATGAAAATCAAACTTTATGATTATCAAGAGGATATGAAGGAACGGATTGAGAAGGCGTTGCGCCTTCATCGGTCCGTGATGGCACAAATGCCGACGGGAACAGGTAAGACATACCTGTTAACAGCAGTTATAGACTCTTTTGTGAATGGCAATCCAATGGAGAAAGTATGGATTGTAGCCCATAGAAGAGAGCTGGTGTCGCAGATAGACGAAACCGTAAGAAAGTTCCATTCCTATTCCACATCAAACACCTCTTCCCTATTGTCATCCGTCAAGGCGATGTCCATTCAGTGGCTGATGAGACACTATGACGAGATAGAGGAAGAACCGGGAATGATAGTGATTGACGAGGCGCACCATGCCCTTGCCAAGACCTATAAGGAGATGTGGGAGAGATTCCCGAATGCTAAGTTCCTGGGACTGACGGCTACACCTTGCCGATTAAATGGTAAGGGATTCACGGATTTGTTTGATATCTTGGTGCAGTCGTGGAGTGTTCCTGAGTTTATCAGCAAGGGAAGATTGGCGACATACGATTTCGTGAGCATCAAATCGGATGGTATGACGCAACGGCTCATCGACTCCTTGCAGAAGCGAGGGGCTGATGGTGACTACCAGAACAAGGAAATGGATATGTTGCTGAATAAGAAACCGAGTATCGAAAGGCTCTATCAGAGTTTGGAAGAATTTGGCAAAGACAGAAAGGGCATCGTGTATGCTATCAATATTTCTCATGCTCAGAAAATCACAAAACTGTATCAGGAACATGGCGTGAAAGCCATAGCCATAGACTCGAAGACACCTGCCACCGAAAGACAGCAAGACATTGAAGCCTTCAAGAAAGGTGACATCCAAGTGCTGGTGAATGTGGACATCTTCTCGGAAGGATTTGACTGTCCGGATGTGGAGTTTGTACAGTTGGCTCGACCAACGTTGTCGCTTGCCAAGTATCTGCAGATGGTGGGACGTGGATTGCGAGTGGCTAAGGGAAAGAAGAACTGCGTAATTATAGATAATGTAGGTCTATATCGGGTGTTCGGGTTGCCTTCGCAAGTATGGAACTGGAATGCTATGTTCGAGG
>OJRR01000551.1_pt1 | contig 12129 bp, 10 predicted proteins | sample 1599251 | NCBI WGS metagenome assembly OJRR01 (sample SAMN03922536, study PRJEB24848) | human gut metagenome | isolation source: stool sample | host: Homo sapiens | place: Germany | collected 2010-05
CGATTTACCCTTTCGGCATCATGGCGCAGCTAAATAGTAAATAGTAAATCGTCAAATAGTCAATAACATTAACCCTTTAAGCAATAGTAAGTATGGGAATGGAAGACGATTTTTTGCAGAATGATGTCGATGATGAAAAGACCATCGAGTACATCAAGAATTATTTGCCGCAGGAGTTGAAAGAGAAGTTCTCTGACGACGAGTTCTATTATTTTCTCGATTTGATTGACGAGTACTATTCCGAGAGCGGCATCCTTGATGCGCAGCCGGATGCGGATGGGTACATCGAGATTGATTTGGGGAAAATCGTGGACTATATTGTCAAGGAAGCCCATAAGGATGAGATGGGTGACTATGATCCGGAAGAAATCCTTTTCATCGTACAAGGTGAGATGGAATATACGGAATCTTTGGACGAAGAATAGTCTGTATCAAAAGTATAGGAAAATCGCGGATGGGCATGGCTTCATCCGCGATTTTTTGTTTTTATGTGACCGGTGGCGTATTCAGAAAAAAGAAGATGGACGTGCCGATGAGAATGACACCCAATACACCGTAGAACAGGCGGGCTTGTCGCCGCCCTACATTTTGTACGATAAACTGGGTGTTTCGGGCAGTAAAGAACCAGTTCCAGTCCAATATGGCTGCCAGCAAGGCGATGATGCCTGCGACGGCGAAAATCCCTTGAACGATGTATTGGCTCATCAGAAATAAGAATTAAGAATTAAAAATTAAAGCGGGGGAAAAGCATGCCTTATTATTCAAAGCTCTCTAACGTGACTTCCCGCTCTCCGTTCTCCACTTCTTCGATGGTGACCTTGATGGTGTTGCCCGGCAAGAGTTCCTCTACCAGCTCCGGCCATTCTATGAAGCAGAGGGCGCCGCTGTAGAAGTAATCTTCGTAACCCATGTCATACACTTCTTCCAGTTTCTTGATGCGGTAGAAGTCGAAATGGTAAATCAGTTCGCCGGCAGTGTCGGAACGGTATTCGTTGACAATGGCGAAGGTAGGGGAGGTGATGACGTCGGAAACGCCCAATTCCTCGCAAACGGCTTTGATGAAAGTCGTCTTGCCCGCCCCCATTTTTCCATAGAGGGCGAAGACGGTATTGTCACCCATTTCAGCGATGAACTGGCGGGCGGCTTCGTGAATCTGGTCTAATGACTGAATTTTGATTTCCATTGTGTCTTTTGATTTAGCGTTGCAAATATAGCCAAAAACTTTTTCCTGTCTTGCAAATGGCATAGATAATGATGGAAAAGAATATGATGGATGCACCCGAGGGGACATTCAAGTAGAAAGAAATCATCAGCCCGCCCAGGCAACTGAGGTAACCGATGCCGATGGAAAGCCAGATGATGCGGTGGAACCGGTGCGAGAACAAGTTGGCGGTCATCTGCGGAACGGTGAGCAGTGAAATAACCAGCACGATGCCCACCATGCGCAGGCATGCCACGATGGTCAGCGCAATGAACATCATCAGTACATATTCGAATACCTGCACCGGAATACCTTGCGAGCGAGCAAACTCCCGGTCGAAAGCCACGTAGATGATGGGATGGAGATACAGCGCGAAAAACAGTATCAGCAGGACGGCGAGCCCTCCCAATAGAGCGATGTCGCTCCAGGTAATCGTGAGAATGTTGCCGAAGAGATAGGCGGACAAGTCGGGGGCGAATCCCGGCGAGAGGAAAGTGAACATGATGCCCAGTGCCATGCCCAATGTCCAGAATACGGCAATGGCAGAGTCTTCCCGCATATCCTTCCGTTTGCTGAGCCACTCTACACCGAAAGCGGACAAGACTGCAAACAAGGCTGCCGACAGAATGGGGGAAATGCCGGTATACAATCCCAGACCGATACCGCCAAAAGATGCATGCGTCAATCCGCCGCTGATGAACACTAGTCTCCGGGTAACGATGTACGTGCCTATCAGCCCGCAAGCAATGCTTGCCAGCAGACTGCCGATGAGGGCATGTTGGAAAAAAGTGTATTGCAGTAGCTCCATTTATTCAATTAAAAATTAAGAATTAAAAATTAAAAGTTGGATGTGGAGTGTTAGGAATGGGGGGTGAGACGGCGTTCGCCGATGATGAGGAACACTTCATCCTTGATGTTGTCCGGCAAGGCTATGCCACGCAGTTGCAGGCTGCGCACCCATCCGGCTACGTCCGTGTCTTGCATGGTGTAGAACACGTCGCGGAACTCGTCTTCCTGCTCGGGAGTATAGGCATCGGGAGCGGTGCCGATGTATTTGTCCAGTTCTTCGTCATCGTAATATTCTATTTGCTTGCTGACGGCTGCCAGCAGGCTGTCACGTTCGCAGATTTCATGCTGTCCGCAGCACTCGGCATCCACTTCCTGCACTTCGGGCATGGCGTCCAGTTCGCCGCGGTCTATCTTCTTCTGCAGTTTCCGGTTGCGTATAATTCCGGCTGTGGCTGCCACGAGGGCAAGGGCAATCAGGCTAATAATCAATATCCACATGGGCTTCCTTTTCTTGAAAAACATGTTCCATTAATAGAACGGACAAAGATACATATTGTTTTGTACACGACAAAATAATGCTTCAGATTGCAGGTAGGTAGATTACTTCCACCCGACGCAGGCATTACTTGCTTGGAACGTAGTGTAAAACTACTTTGGATACATCCTAATCTTAGAATGTATCCTTTATTTCTAAGAATAAAGGTTATATTCTTAAGAATAAAGGCTGTATTTCTAAGAATAAAAGCTTTATTCTAAGATTGCATTGCATTTTGGCAGACTTTAAATCCCGCCTTTTGCAAGTCTTCCCAGTAAGCAGGGTAAGATTTGGTAACGACCTGTGGTTCATTTATCCGTATTTGGGGCAGTACAAGGCAGGCGGGGGCAAATGCCATGGCCATACGGTGGTCTTCGTAGGTGGCGATGACGGGGTCAGCGTCTGCCGGGCAGCGTTCGCCATCCCACAACAAGATGCTGTCTTGCTCGGAGCGCACGACGTAACCCAGTTTACGCAGTTCCGTAATGAGGGCGGTGATACGGTCGGTCTCCTTTATTTTAAGGCTTTGCAGTCCGGTGAAGCGGAAAGGGATGTCCATCAGGCAGCAGGTGACGACAAAGGTCTGCGCCAGGTCCGGGATGTCCACCATGTCTTCGTCGAGACGGGTGGCGGGAGTACCCTTCCGGGTCAGTTTTACTCCCCGGTCTGTATATTCGGTATGGACGCCGAGGCGGGTAAAGACTTCCGCGCCGCGGCTGTCGCCTTGATAGCTGTGGGCGAAGAGACCGAGCAGTTCGATTTCTGCCGTGTGCGCTTCTTCCTTCGTGCTGTCTTCACTTTCTTTTGCGCTACTTCTGTCTCCCCCTTTTATTTTTTCATTTTTAATTCCTTCTATTGCCATCATCTGATACCAGTAAGAGGCGGCGCTCCAATCGCTTTCTACGGTGAAAGGGGTATCCGTGTATCCGCCGGGGCTGACGGTGATGCAATCTTCGGAGACCCAGTCGGCTTGGGCGCCGAAGTCGCGCATCAGTTGCAGGGTCAGGTTGATGTAGGGGCGGGAGATGATGTCACCCGTCAAGTGCAGGCGCAGGCCTTTGGGAAGGACGGTACCAATCATCAGCAGGGCGGATATGTATTGTGAGCTGACATTGCCGGCGAGGGATATTTCGCTGCCGGTCAGTTCTGTTCCGGTGATGCGCAAGGGAGGGAACCCTTCATTTCCGACGTATTCTATGCGGGCGCCGAGCTCTCGCAGGGCGTCTACCAGTATGCGGATGGGGCGTTGCTGCATGCGTTGCGTACCGGTGATGATTCGGGTGCCAGGAGTTACGCTGAGGTAGGCGGTGAGGAAACGCATGGCGGTGCCGGCGGCAAGGATATCTATATGTCCGGGATTTCCGTCGAGGGCGCGAGTCATCACTATGGTGTCGTCACAATCGCTCAGATTGCGGGGCAGGATATTGCCGTGGGCAAGGGAGTGGAGGATGAGTGCCCGGTTACTGATACTTTTGGATGCCGGGAGCTGTATGGCTGCGTGCAGTGAGGCAGGAGCGGAAACGGTATATCGCATGGTCGTATTTGTTAAGTTACGGTGGTAAGGAGTTTTTTTATTGTCACTGCAAAAGTAGGATAAATCTTTGGGAAATGGAAAAAAGGAAACTTGTTTCTGTGGTTTCAATCTTTCGTTTATCTTTGCGGAGGTAAGTCCTGCTATCGGGACGGATAGATATAATTAAGCATCATTCTTATGGAAATAGATTTAACCACCCCCGCCTTGCTGTTTTCGGCCATATCGCTGATTATGCTGGCCTATACCAACCGTTTCTTGTCCTATGCCCAACTGGTGCGCACCTTGAAGGAACAGTACATGGAGAACCCGTCTTCGGTGAAGGCGGCGCAGATTGCCAACCTGAGGAAGCGGCTCTACCTGACGCGTGCCATGCAGGTGGCGGGCATCGGCAGCCTGCTGCTGTGCGTGGTCAGCATGTTCTTTGTCTATATCCGTCTCCATCTGCTTTCGGCCTATATCTTCGGTTTGGCGCTGATATTGCTGATTATTTCGCTGGCCATATCGGTGTACGAAATATATATATCGGTGAAGTCTTTGGAGATACATCTCAACGATATGCACGAGTAGAGGCTCTACGGGATGATGTTCCGTACGGGGAGTTCCAGTTCTCCCCAGTCAATCATGGCATTGAACAGCCTGACAGTAGAGAATGAAGGCAAGTCTTCCGGTCTGATATCTTTTTCCTGCAAGATTCCTTCTTCCAGCAAGGCTGCCCGTTTGGTCCCTTTCAGCAGGGGATGTGCCGGCGTGTACCAGTGGGTACCGTCGGAAAGGGCGATGTTGGCGATGGAGGTGTCTGTCAGCAGGCCTTGTTTCACAATCAGAATGTCGTCGCATGCGCCGCGCAGGGCAAAGAGGCAGTTCAGCGGTTCGCGTCCGGCGCTTTTGTAGGTGTAGTCGATGGTATCGGCCTGCATCAGTGCCAGCGAATGCACGTGCCGCACGGCGTAGGGGGAGTAGCTGAGGTCTTCAATACCTTTTTCACCATACACTACGCGTGCCTTGACGATGCCCGCCCCGGTGATGCCTGCTCCACAGCCGGGAGACGACAGATAATCGGACAGTTGCAGCGGTGTGCTTTCCGGCCAGAAGTGGGCGCGGGTATCGTTCAGCCTCCGGTTGTGGCGGGAAAGGTTGCAGACCCTTCCGTGGTCGATGCGTATGGTTTCAATAAATAGGCACATATATTTTCTGTATTACTTCGTTGTATTCGCTTTCCCACCGGCTTTTGGCGGTGATGCCGCCTCCTGCCTTGAAGTGGAGCTGGCCGTTTTCCTGCTCGATGAAGCGTATCATGACAGCGCTGTCCAGCTGTCCGTCGGCATAATGCCCCATGATGCCGGTGTAGAAGCCCCGGCGGTAGTCTTCGGCCTGGGCGATGATTTCTACGGTTTTGGGCTTGGGGGCGCCGGTGATGGAGCCGGCAGGAAGCAGGCGGAAGATGATGTCGCCCAGGTGTGCGGTGTAGTCTTCGGGCAGGGTGCCGCATATCTCGGAGCTGGTCTGGAGGATGGGGCCCTTATTGGTTTGCAGGCGGTCTATATAGCGGTAGGAGGTCACTTCGACGTGTTCCGAAACCATGCTGAGGTCATTGCGTATCAGGTCGACGATGGTGGCGTGCTCGGCTGCCTCTTTGGTGTCCTGCATCAAGAGCTGTTCCGCATCGGGCAGGGTAGCGTCGATGGTGCCTTTCATGGGGAAGGACTTTATCTTGCCCTTCTCTATGCGGACAAAGATTTCGGGGGAGAAGCAGACGAACCGGTCTTTCAGCCACAGCTTGTACAAGGCTTCGGAGTGGAGGAATATTTCTTCCAGTGTCAGATTGGTGGTGACGGGTACCCGGCAAGTGAGGTTCGTCAGGTAGCTGTTGCCTGCCAGCAGGTTTTGCTTCACGAGGTCGAACGAATGTCTGTATGCGGCGGGGGAAGGGGGAGTGATGTCCCACTGGATAGGGCCGGCGCATCGGGCGGCTGTGCTTCTGGCAAGGGCTGTTGCAGCCGTCTCCGTGTTGCCTGCCTTCGGGAATTGGAAAAGGCAGGTGGCGGGGTCTATCCGGTCGAGGGGCTCAATGTGCGACTGCTCTTGCGCGTAGTCTACGATGAAGAGGAAGGGCACATTGGCTCCGGCCAGTGCGTTCATGCGGGCGATGGTTTCTGTCCGGCTGTACGTCTTCATGCGTCAATAGACTGCGGAGGCTATCACCTGGATTATCAGAATGAGGAACACCATGGCAATGGGATATACCGTGGCATAGGCCACGCTCGGTATGTTGCTGTCCGTCATGGAGTCGGCGGCGGCAAGGCCGGGCGTACTGGTCATGCCGCCGGTGATGGTGCCCAGCAGGTCGAGAATGTTTATCTTGAACACGAACAGGCCTACGCATACTGCCACCAGCATGGGCACCAGCGTGATGGCGGCGCCTACGCCGAACAAGAGCCAGCCGCTTTCCTGGAACGTGGCCATCAGATTCCGTCCTGCCGATGTCCCTACTTCGGCAAGGAAGAGCAGCAGTCCCAGCTGGCGCAGCAGTTGGTTGGCAGGGCCGGACATGGACCACAGAATGGGGCCGGTCTTTCCGATGGCGCTCAGGAACAAGGCGACCATCAGGATGCCTCCCGTCAGTCCCGGAGAGAACGACAGACTGTCCGAGAAGGAGATGTTGAGCTTGCCGAAGAGCACGCCCAGCACGATGCCCAGGGCGATGGGGAAGAAGTCGGTGTCGGACAGTTGCTTGGTGTCGTTGCCCAGCAGGCGTGCCACTCCCTTGATGCCGTCCTTCTCGCCCACCACCATCAGCTTGTCGCCGAATTTCAGGGCGAGGTCGGGCGAGGGGGAGAGGTCGATGCCGCTTCGGCGGATGCGGGTGACGGTGCAGCCGAAGTTCTTCATCAGGTTGAGGTCGCCCAGCTGCTTGTTTATCATATCCTTCTTGGTGAGCAGCAGGGATTCAATCTCCTGCATGTCTACGAGTGGCAGTTCGCCTTCTTCGCGTTCGCCCACGAGGACGGCGAGCTGGTTTAAGGCCTCTTCGCTACCCACGGCTTGTATGTAGTCTCCCTCGTGCAGGATGGTCTGGGCGGTGGGGATGGCTATCTGCTCGTTGTGCTTGTGGCGTGAGATGACGGCTCCGGTCATGGCGCGCGCATTGATTTGCATCAGGCTCCGGTCGAAGACGGCGGGGTTGGTTACGCGGAACAGACAGGTTGTCAGTTCCGGGAACTGGCTGCGGCGTTCCTTCTCCAACCGGCGCGCCTCCTTGTCGAGGTCGATGCGCATGATACGGGGCAGCAGCTTAACGAAGAGAATCACGCCGATAACGCCGAAAGGATAGGCAATACCGTAAGCGATGGATGCCAGTGGGGAATGGGTGCTGTCAATGGCAACGGCGAGTCCCGGCGTACTGGTCAGGGCACCGGCTATCAGTCCCACGACACTGGGAGTATCGATGTCGAAGGCATATTTCAGTCCTACTGCCGTCAGGGCGGCGGAGCAGATGATGAGCAGGGTGATGATGATAAGCGTCTTGCCCTTGCTCCGGAAGGAGTCGAAAAATCCGGGACCGGCCTGGATGCCGATGGTGAAGATGAAGAGCACCAGTCCGAAGTTTCCTAATTCTTTGGGGATGATGACACCGAAGTGTCCGAACAGCAGGGCAATGAAGATGACGGCGGAGACGTCGAGCGAAAGCCCTTTAATCTTGATTCTTCCCAACATGAAGCCTAAAGCCACAATGAGAAAGAGCGCGAAATAGGAGGAGTTTAACAAGTCAGCAAACATAATCAGTTAAAGAGTTAGGAATTTATGTCACAAAGATAGTGCAAAAAAGTGAGATAGAAAAAGTCTTGCTTCCTTGTGGCATATAAAAAAAGATGATGTGCCATCAACCGTTTTGACACATCATCTTAATATATATATCGGCCTATATGACCGGTATTCCTGCGTGGGGCAGGGCGGTACTTATTTTTCGAGTTCCTTCAGCAGTTCCTCTACGGCAGCTTTCAGCTGTGTGTCTTCTCCCTTCACGATGGTCTCGGGTGAATTGGCTACTTTGATGTCCGGCTCCAGCTGCGAGTTCTCCAGATAGCTGCCGTCCGACAGGCGGTAGCCCACGACGGGGATGCCGAATACCAATGACGGGTCTTGCAGGCGTTCCCACGACACGCTGGTCATGGTTCCCGGCACGGGCATGCCTACCAGCTTGCCCAGTCCGCGGTGGCTGTAAACCCACGGCGTGCCGTGCGCATTGGAGTAGTTGGCCTCGCACATCACCATGATGGAGGGTTTGTTCCAGCGGCGGCTGGGCATGTCGCACGTCTCGCGACCGCGCACCACTTGGGTGAAGTATTTTTGTCCACTGAAAAGTATTTCTATATCCTCGTGCAAGCGTCCACCGCCATTGAAACGGGTGTCGATGACGATGCCTTCGCGGTTGTTGTATTTTCCCAGGATGTCCGAGTAGACGGAACGGAAACTGTCGTCTCCCATAGACTCGATGTGCACGTAACCCAATCGGCCACCCGACCATCGGTCAACGTCTGCCGCACGCTGTTTCACCCAGCGGCTGTAGAGTAAATCGCTGAACGCACCGTTCGTAATGGGGATAATGACCTCTTCCCAGTGCTCCTTGGTCTGCGGGTCGAAGAGAGAAACAAGTGTTTTCTTCCGTGCCTTGTTGTTGAGCAGCGTGTAATAGTCCGCATCGGGGGTGATTTCCACGCCGTCTATCTTTTCGATGACTGTGCCGGCTTTCACCCGGGTGTTGGCTGTGTCGAAGGGGCCTTTCTCCACTACTTCGGCAATGAGCATGCCCTTGCCCGTGTAGTTCCAGTCGAAGAACAGTCCCAGGCTGGCAGTAGGTTCGGATTGCCCTTTGGGATAGAAACGGCCGCCGGTGTGAGATACGTTCAGCTCGCCCAGCCATTCGCTCAGCAGTTCGGCAAAGTCATAATTGTTGTCGATATGGGGCAGGAAGCGGCGATAGGCGGCGGTCATCTTGTCCCAGTCCACTCCGTGCATCGAGGTGTTGTAGAATCGCTTCTGCTGCTGGCGGTACACGTGGTCGAACATGTATTCGCGCTCCGCAGCCAGGTCCATCTTGGCATCTACCTGGAAGGTGATGGGGGTCAGCGCGTCGGATGAAGTGTCCATTTTCTGCATCTTGCGGCTGCCCAGCAGGAAGAGGTTTTTGCCGTCCTTGTCCAGCTGCATGTCTGCCCATCCGGCATCCATCTTGTGCAGCAGTTTGGTTTCCTTCTTGCGGAGGTTCATCTTCCAGAGGTCGTAGCCACCTTCGAAGGCTGCCAGGTAGTAGAGTGTCTCGCCATCCTTGGAGATGATGGTGCTGCCCATGTCGGAAGAGTTCGGGGTGAGGCGCACCACACGGTCTTCGATGCCTTTCAGCTCTACGACGATGTCTTTCGGCTGGTCATCTTTTTCGTCAGCATTGCTGTCTTTCTTGTCGTATTTCTTCTTTTTATCCTTGTTTTTGCCTTGGGGGGTGTCCTTCCCGGCAGACTTCTTCTGCTCCTTCTCCAGCTCCTTGCGCAACTCGTAGTCTTCTTTGCTCAGGCAGTATTTGTCGTAGGCGTCTTGGTTGAGGAAGACGAGCATGGCGTCGTTCAGCGAGCCCCATGAGGCATGGGCACGCATGCCGTAGCGTTCGGTGGTGAAAAGGATGGCGTTGCCGTCCAGCGCAAAGTGGGGATAGCCGCTCATGTAGCCGCTATTGGTGAGGTTGATGATGTCTTTGCCTCCCTCTGCGCTGACCAGGCCGATGTCGGAGTAGGGGTCGTGCTTGTTACCCGTGAACTCAAGTGTAAACCATTTACCGTCCGGCGACCATGCGTAGTCAAATCCTCCGCCGGTGCTGTACCAGGTGGAGCCGTCCGTAATCTGGCGCACCTTCTTCGTCTCCAGATTGAGCACCATCAGCCGGATGCGGTCTTCGATGAAGGCGAGTTCCTTGCCGTCGGGCGAGAATTGCGGATAGGCACGTTCCACGGTGGTGGAGGGCAGCAGCACTTCTTCTTCAATCAGCGTGGCGTTCGGGAAGTTAGGGTCTTCCTTGCGGGCTATCTTGGCAAGGTAGAGCTGCCAGTTGCCGCCTCGCTCGCTGGCGTAGGCCAGGGTGCGGTTGTCCGTCGCAAAGGAGAGGCCCGCTTCGCGTGCCGGTGTGTGCGTCACCTGCTTGGTAGTGGCATAGTCTGCCGAAGTGACAAAGACTTCTCCGCGCAGCGTGAAGGCAATCTGTTTTCCGTCCGGGGACACAACGGCAGAGGTGGCTCCGTCGGAAGACTGCAGGTTGGCGAATTGCGGCCGGTCATCGCGCACCAGTTCTATGGCGACTTTCTTCGGGGTGGCATCCGGCTGCTGGGTATAGATTTCGCCGTCGTAACTGTAGCACAACGTCCCGCCGTCACTCATGGAGAGGAAGCGCACGGGATGTGTCTTGAAGCTGGTGATGGGCTTCACCTCTCGGGGCTGTGCCAGCGGGAAGGCATACACGTTGAATGAGCCGCCGTTTCTCTCACTCAAAAAGTAAACCGTTCTTCCATCGGGTGACAACACCGGGTTGCGGTCTTCGCCCGCGCGGTCGGTGAGGTTGGTATGGATACCCGTCTTTGCATCATACAGCCAGATGTCGCGGGTGATGGAGGAGGTGTGGTGCTTTCTCCATTCATCTTCAAATCCCTTGCGGTCTTGGTAGAGGAACTGCTGGCCCGCCTTGTCGAAGCAGACCGCTTCGGCAGGAGTACCCAGCACTTGCTCCGTACGCCCTCCCGTTGCAGGTACTTTGTAAAGCTCGGTCATGGCCGAAGTGGGGAAAAGAGCGCTGCTTGCCGGGTCCTGGATGGATGCGGAAAACAAGATATACTTTCCGTCCGGAGTGAATGTGGAGGGTATCTCACCGGTGGAGTGGGTAGTGAGCCGTTGGGCGGTTCCGCCGTCTGCCGGCATCACGAATACGTCGAAGTTGCCGTATCTGTCGCTGGCAAAGGCTATTTGTTTGCCGTCCGGCGACCATATGGGGGTACATTCGTAGCTCTCTTGGGTAGTAAGCTGTGTGGCGGTTCCACCTTTGGCCGGCACCTTGTAGATGTCTCCTTTGTAGCAGAATGCGATTTCCGTACCGTCGGGAGAGATTTGCACATCGCGCATCCAGAGCGGCGTGGCGGCATGTCCGGCAATGGCAGTAAGGCCTAGTGCAAGGATTGCAAGGGTTTTCTTCATAAGTGTGTGGGTTGATGTTAATATAGAATGTTTATAAACGTCATGATGCTGTCCACAAGGCAAGGAGCGAGGTACGTCATTTCATACCTCGTGCCTTGTATATCTGTTCTTTGGCATTGTTGATGCTTTGGAACTTCTCTTCTGCGGCTTTCTTGATGTCTTCGCCCAGCGTTGCCACCCGGTCGGGATGGTGTTTCAAGGCTAGGCGGCGGTAAGCGGCACGCACTTCGTCATTGGTGGCAGTGGGTTCAATTTCAAGTACTTTGTAGGCCTCGTTCAGTGAGCTACCGCCTAGGTTAAGCATGGATTCCACTTCCTTGACGGATAGTCCCATGTACATGGCCACTTCTTTCAAGGCTTCTATCTCCTCGTTGCAGACGTGTCCGTCGCTTTTGGCAATTTCTACCAAGAATACCAGCAGTTGCAAGCGTTCCTCGTATGTCAGGTTGGCGGCAATCTGCGTTCCACAGTCACGGATGGTGTTTTTAAATGCCAGTGGGTTTTGTCTGTCCATCTGCTTGCGCTGTTCGAAGAGGTTGAGCAGTATCCGTTCTCCCTCGCCCACGGCAGCCTCACCGAATGTGCTTCTCAGAAAGCGGCGGACGAATTCCATTTCACTATGCATGATGCGCCCGTCTGCACGGATAATGTACGAAGCCATCACGAGCATGGAGAAGAGGAAACTGTTCCGTTGCCCGGTATAGGTAGTGCCGTGCGTTGGTTCTTCTCCATAATAACTGCCTGCGTCACTTGAATCGGTGTCGAACAGTGAACCGAATACAAAACCTGCCAAGGCTCCCAGCGGTCCTCCGGCCATGAAGCCGATGATGCCGCCTATCC